>ENA-OQBV01000346-OQBV01000346.1-human-gut-metagenome-genome-assembly--contig:-NODE-346-length-26695-cov-3.983853_pt1 | contig 26695 bp, 19 predicted proteins | sample MGYA00242750_ERZ504559 | MGnify/ENA primary metagenome ERZ504559 (study PRJEB26092, sample SAMD00036230) | human gut metagenome | host: Homo sapiens | study: EMG produced TPA metagenomics assembly of... | reverse complement strand
CACTCCAGTCGCCTAATGCGATCCAGACGATACAGGTATCCGGTTTTCCCATCAAATCTGCATGGGCGTTATCTGTATAAGCAATGTTCGCTGTCGTATATTTGAAATGTCCCCTTCAACTTTGTCGGACGGGCAGAGAACTCACGTCCAAATCCCAGAATACCATTGGTTCCATCCGTAGCCCGGTATTCCCCGACAAACAAGTTACCGGCAGCAAACTTACCGATTGATCCGATACCTACAAATTTTGATCCCAGTACAGCGGCCAGACTACCGGACGCAGCACCACTCCAGACATCTGTAGTCGACTTTGTAATGTTATCCTCAGCCGAAAGTGTGGTACTACCCCAGTTTCCGGTATCCCAGAATGAGTTATCACCTTCCTTCCATGGACAGATCACTTTACCGTTCTGATACCAGTCTTCAAATCCTCCATTAGGTAAAGTTGCTTCCTCTCCGGTCGTAAAACTTTGCTCTGCGCCCATTTCATCTCCTGAATAAGCACGGCAGACATACTTCGTGTTAGGCGACAAATGAGTAAGACGTGCAACAAAACTTCCTTTGTCATGTGTAACTTCCGATGAGCTGACGCGTATCCATTCTTCCGCACCTTCCTCTTTATACTCACAGCCGTTGTCCTGTCCCTCAAGTCCGAATCCATTGACCCAGGCCACTTTGGTCCATGCATCAACCGATGACACTCCCACCTTGACATCCGACAGATTCACATACAAAGTCCATTCTTCATCCACAAAGTCGCTGTATTTCACCTGAACCTTTGCGTAAGCAAAATTCTTTGTTTTTTCCCATTGAAGTTCAGGAACTCCATTCACACCATTGTAAGTTGCTCCTGAAGGTCCCAGTTTCAAATCAGTTACAGAAATCACATCCAGTCCTTTATCTTTCGGAAGGTTGACAGAAGCTTCCCGGATATCCGGATAAAAATAAGCCTGTCCGATCTGTCCTTCGACCGAAAAATTCCGCTCGATCGTCTGATTGGCTATGATAGTCCAGGGATAATCCTGATACAAAGACAAGGTAATCTGAAGCGGAGTTGTCAGATCCACTACTGTATCTGAAGGAATGGAAGCCTTTCCTCCTTCCGTAACTTCCAGACTCTGGATATGTACCTTACGGATATTTACTGTCTCATCCAATTCCACCGTTGCCGTACGGTCATCATTGGAAAGCAACGTTGTCCCCACTTGCCCTTCTACGGTCAGTCCGGTCAGATATAACTTCACTGTCGGATAGGGAAAATCATTCTCGATACATGCCGAAAGCAAAAAGACGGCCAGGCATGCCCAATATCCCAATATTCTTGAAATTCTCTTCATACTCATCAGATACAGACAGTTATACCAATATTAATGTTAAACAGATTGATCTTGAAGTTTGCACCACTGTTCGTACGCTTGCCCTCTTCTCCGTTGCTTTTCTTCTGCTTCTCCCAGTTGTAGGTAAAACCGGCAACACCGAAAGAAACTTCAGCTCCCACATTCGGCATGATAAAAATAGCAATACCGGGATTGATACCTACCCGAAGCTGATTGATTGTTGAATCCGTATATTTCAATGTTTCATCCTTACCCCGGGAAAAACGGGCAGATCCGGTACTATATCCCAAAGTCGTTTCATTAAACAAACCGAACAGTCCCTTCGGATCCAAACCGACATAAGAGCGATGAAAGAAATTAAACGAATAAGAGTCATCCGTATAGCGAATGTCCTTCAATGAAATATCCATATCCTCAATATTCAATGCCAGATTATCAATACCGCCTGAAATACGTGAATAACCAAACTTCAGACCCACGACCACATTATCAGCTACTGCATATCCGACAAAAGGATTCACTGACAGCGTGCGAAGATCCAGATCAATATCCTTGAGCAAGGAGAACAACAGACGGCTGTTGTCACTTTCAAAATTAAATACTGAAACCGTGACACCACCAATCCATTTGTGCTTGGGAACAAAACGGTAATTAATGATACCACGGTCATACCGCCCTACTGGCTTCGTACGGATAATGCGCGAAGAGTCAACCGGCATTTGTGCTTCCGGAATCGGAACATAAACCGTATCGTGGACAACGACCAGCTTATAACGGATCGCAGAGTCTCCCCGGACCACAGTCAGGGAATCCGCCTCCTGAGCATGAGTATGCAGACAACTCAGACACGCAAACAAAAAGAAACAACTATATAAAAATTTCATCATGTTTACAAATAAAATGCAATTCCCAAACCTATTGAGAAAATATTAATCTTAAAATTGGCAGAAGTGGACGACTGTTCTCCTGTCTCTACCTGATTGGTGACCTGCCTCTTCTTACTGAAATTAACTCCCAGTACACCGACACTGACTTCCACAGCCGTATAGTTATTAACGAAAGCCACCAGGCCGGGAGCGACTCCAAATCCCAAGTCCGTAGACTTGGAATATGTCCCCGTCAGTGCCTCTCCTTCTCCGTTGGCAACCTTTGACTGACTTCCTCCAACTTCCAGCTGTGTCTCACTGAACAGAGCAAACCGTTTACTGTCTCCCAGCGGTATGTAATTCCGGAAAATCGCCATGGCCGAATAAGAATGCTTCAACTGATAAATGTTATTGATGTCAAACTGGTTTTCATCATCCAGATTCAATTGAGTTTCATCCATTCTTACCAGGGTACGTCCGTATTTAAAACGGCCTCCCAATGCCATGTTATCCTTCAATGCATACGCAAACATCGGGCTGACTTTAAAGGAATAGCCATCCGCATTTATTTTCTCTACAATCAGAAAATCGTAGTTGTTTTCTGTATGTTCCGAATACGAAACAGAACTTCCGACTATCCATTGTCCTTTAGGAACAAAGACTTTAGGCGGAAGTTTCTTTTGCGAACTTTGCGCGTGCACCCCCAAGGCGCAACACGCAAAGCATAATAGGTATATTAATTTTCTCACTTACTCACTTACTAGAAGTTTATTCATAAATCAGTTCCATGTCGTCAAGCCACATTTTGCTACCATCACCTCCTTGAAAATAATCACCATATTTACTTGCAGAAGCAACAATAATAATAGATGTCGGCTTTCGTTGATTACCTCCAAAGTTATCGTAATCCAAATTTATTGTCAGTTCCTTCATATTCCCGCCGTCATTATAGGCTTCTTCAAATGTTTTTTCTCCGTATGCAATAATACCATCACCGGAATAAGTTCCTTTTTCAGTACTGAATAAACTGGAAGCATTCTTAGTTCGAACAACGAATGGCCAAGTTCCACCGTTTGCCTCTTGTCCTGCCCAATCACCTATCGCTACATAAATAATACCTTGATCTGTCGCTCCGTTAGCGATATAATCTCCTCCATTATCAACTGTTGCCGGTTCATAGCGGACATATACCTTCAAAGCCTTCGGACGACTTGTACAAGGGCGTCCCCATCCCAAAATTCCATCTGTTCCTTCTGTATCAAGATATTTTCCGGCAAATAAATTACCAGCTGCAAACTTTCCAATTATACCAATTCCTACAAATTGAGAACTTAGCAATAAAGACTGATTTCCTGAATGTTTGACAGAAGTATCAGGAGTTGTTACATTTTTATTCATAGTAGAAGAGCCATGATTACCCGTATCCCACCACGTAGACTGTCCAGTTCCATGAATTAAGATTATAGAAGAAGAGTCAGACACAGCCTCAAAGCTTGCATTCTCCGGCTGGAAAGTCGTTTCTGTAGTAAATTCACAGGTAACAGTTGATGCTTGCGTTCCATCCATTGCCTGATATTCATAGGTTGTACCCGGAGTTAATCCTGTAATCTCTTTGCTAAAAGTTGATTCTGTCAAGTCCGCATCTACGGTAGTCCATGAAGAACCAGACCCCTTCACACGATACTGGAATTTCGGTGTAGAAGCCAACGTACCGGTTACCTTTCCATGAAGAGTAGCTTTGGATGTCCAAATTTCATAAGGAATTGCTTCAGTGGTTGCAACAGTAGCATTCGAAACAACAATGTTCCATGTAACCATCCGCTGCTTGCCATTCTTATCTGTTGCTGTCAAAGTAGTCGTTACCTGTCCTTCCTGTGCCGTCATCTTGGCTATCAGTTCTTCAGAGAACTGGATTTTCCAGGTTCCGCCTGTTTCCATAATTGCATTTGGAGCATGTAAAGAAATTCCGCTAGCTTCTACACTGGCATCCTTTCCTCCCAGATTCATCAGATCCATACTATTAGCCGGAACTCCAAACTCTGTAAATCTATCATTTTGCAGCAAAGCTCCCTTCAAAGGAGACGAGGTAGATACAATCAAATAATAAGTTCCCTTTGTATTTGTAGCCAGATACATCGGTTGTTCCAAATCATATTCAATATTATCTGCATCCTTACAAACGATAACCGGGCGCTGTTTTATCCCAATAGTAGTAGTTTCTTCTGATAATGGGGTTTCATCAACACTCAAAGTCAACCACGCACCACCTGTAGTCTCTTGTCCTGTGGCTGTATATTTACAAGTCATATTATATAAGGTAGCAGGCTGTGCATCTGTCAACTCTGTAGTCTGTTCATACGTGCCACCCGTCAGTTTAGTTGCCGTAAACTTACATGTCAACTTTCGGTTATCGGCAGGCAGGCTGAAATAACCTTTTGCATCGGCATTGGCAGATGAATAAACCAGTTCACCGGTAGCAGAAGTAACAGTAACCTGACAATCTCCTTCGAAAGCCTCTTTCAAAGATTCATCCCATGTAAAAGCCAATACAGTATTGGCAATACCACATTTCACTTCAACCGGACTCTGCTGGCCTTTGGTTATTGTAAACTCTTCATTTCCTTCAAAGAAGCGTTGATCGAATGAGGCAGCCACAGAATCACCAGCAGTAACACGAACTGAATAAGTTCCGCTCATCAAAGGAATACTGGAAGGTACATTATCTGTTCCTTCATATTTCCGTACCAGACTGGTTTCATTATAAATACGGACTTTGCAAGCCTGTTCCAGTTGAGTCTGCTCTTCATTGCTCAACGTACGGGATGCAACAGTTATCTTGTCGGACATACCTACAGATAACTGTAACGTACCTTGTTCCCCAGCAATATCTTTGTCCTCTTTACAGGCTCCCATACAAAATGACATACAAGTGAGAGCTACAGCTATATGATATTTAATAATTCTCATTTTACTACACTTTTAATTTTTAATGTTTCTGTAACTTCCAAACCTTGCTGATCTACAACTCGTATTATGAAATTATGATTTGCCGCTCCATAAATACCTAACAAAGAAGTAAATTGAGTAATATCAAAAGGTATTTCCTCTTTTCCTATCACATCAGTCCCTGTAGGAAATCCTAACCCTTTCAAACCAGCCTCTAAATCTCCGGGTTCTGCCAAATCAAAATTTTTAGCCAAATTTACTCCAACTAAAACATCCTCAGTCAATGTTTCAGAATCAATAGTTACATAGACATGAGCCATTTTATTAGGAGCTAATAATGTTACACTCAATGATACACTTTGCCCTTTAGTAACAGTCAACACATCTTTGCTGATATCAAAAGTGTTGCCATTAAAATCAGTTCCCACAATAGTCGGCATATTCTGCTCAGAGCCACTTTCATCTCCGCCATCACCATCTCCGTCACCAGGTTCTTCACCTCCGTCTGTCGGGAAATCATCTATGCCCGGTTCTTCTCCCGGATTAACTCCTACAGTTTCATCAGAAGAGGTCATGGAAGAGTCTATATTAATAGCAATATTTAAATTTCCTCCTACACTATTATTTCCATCATCCACCGGAGAAAGCACATACTTAATAATATTATACTGTCCTGCTTGTACATTTTCCACACGTTTTACTTCCGTCACAGATTCTCCATCAATTGTTCCTTTCAATGTAATATCCATTGAACCTGCAGAAGCCGGAGCAATCAAATAAGCCTTACGGGTCTCAGAAGAAGGAATATCCAATGAATTATCTCCAATCTTAACAGTTGTTACCACATCTTCTTCCATCAGTTTACGGAGTTCCTCATCATACTCAACTGAGATCATCACGTTGGCCAGTCTGCAAGTCAATGCAGAAACTTCTGTCAATTCATTTTCCTTAATCGTAAACTGCTCAGTTGAACCTGTATAGAAAGGAACATCAAAACCATTTGTAGCTGCCTCTGCAGAAGAAGCTACAACAGTATAGGTACCAACCGGTAAAGAAATAATTTCCGGCATCTCGCTGTAAGTGTATTGTTCCACCTGCTCTCCCTGACTGTTCTTGATAGTCAGCAGAAAGTTGCTTACATCAACTCCTGCACGGGATTGAGGATATACTGTATCAACTTTCAAATCCACCTCCATCTTCATAGAAACCAGACTCAACTGCCCTGTTACATCTGTTGCTCCTGTTTCCATTTTCTCACTATGGCACGCACTAAATGTAAAGAGTACGACCATCAGCGTAAAACAGATTAAAAATATATTCTTCATATTTATAGGCTTTATTTTTTATTCGTAAATCAATTCTACATCATCCACTGTCAAGATACTTCCAATATGACGGGAATCACCATATCCACTCAATGCATTATTAGAACCTTGTACATCCTTTGTTCCTGGAGAATCTGATGAACTTGATAAAAAGACAATTGTTATATAAGCGGCTTTTTTCAACACTGAATAATCCATCAATATTTCTCCTAATGTATATGTATTAGTAGAAGCTGATATCAAAAGTTCACCCTGACCTATCTCACCTTTATCCACATCGTATATTATAGCATAAGCTTTAGCTGATTCATTATTGTATGAATAGAAACGATATTGAAAATGTATTTTTGTAGGACGTGAAGAAAATGCATGCCCAAAATTCTCTTTTTGGCTTCCCAAATCATACGTACCAATAAAAAGACATCCAGCCGTACGATGTTCTGTATTATGCCCAAAATCCGTCCAACTATTATCGCCCCATCCTACTGTTGAAATCTCCATTGCATTATTTTCAGCATAAGGAGCAATTGATAAATTCTGATTATCATGATTATTCAGATGTTGGCTAGCTCCCCAAGTTGCAGATTCTGAAACAGGTACTGTCCCTGATATTACAGTATACATCCATGAAGTTTTACTACTAGATGTAGTTAATGCATTCCGTGAATCCCACCATTTATCATTTTCATTATCAGCATACATATTAAAAACACGGATAGTTTTAGAAGCCCAACCTGAATTTTCCTTCTCTGTATAACTCCATTCTTCAAATCCCGCATTACCTACTTGCGCCTTTGCTTCTGTTGTAATAGGTAATTCTCCTGAATAAGTTACTACTTCTCCACCACGTTTATATGCAGCACGCAATGTATAAGACACACCATTAGTATCTGTAGCTCCTTCCCCCAGACCTGTCAGAAGGAACAAACCTTTTTCACTATCGTACGACTGATTAGGCCACACTTTCCATACCTCACCATCTTTGTATTGAATTTCTACAGTGGAAGAAGAAATAGTACGAGATGCACGAGATTTTGCAGATGCTTCTACTTTTACATAAGCTTTAGTAGCCCACACATCTGCATCACCGTTCTTCAAAGACAAAGTAAGTTCAGGATCTTCTACTTTAAAAGCCTTTTCAATAGTCTTTGAGCCATATTCAGCTTTGAACTGAACATCGCTTTCTGTATCAATCAAAGAATCCGGAAAAGTTAAAGTAACAATATGTGTAGTACCCTCACTGGAGATTGAAACATTTTCTGCAGCCAACTGCTGAAAAGAACCAAAGTCAAAATAGTAGAACTTCACTTTCGAAGCATCGCCTTCCAGATTCATAGTAAAGCTCATCGTATTGCTTCCATAAGGTACAGATTCAGGCAATGTTACTGCGAAACCATTGTTACGGCTCGTTACTTTCAACACCAAAGGAGTTTCTGTTGTTTTTCCATATACATCGGTAGCTGTCAGTGTAAAGGAGTGTTCTTCGTTTTTGTCTCCGGTACAATATAAATAAGGTACTACATTCTGAAACTCAACCGTAGCAATCTTATCGTGAGTACTTCCCAAACCTTTCATTACGAGACCAAGTTCAGTCAGCTTCTGCTGATCTTCGGCACTTAACGCCATGAGATCAACCTTTTCCGGCCATCCTTGTGCTTTCAATGCTGCGGATGAGGTAACCAATTCACAACCGGCCAAACCAGAAGGCGCATTCAGATAAGCCTGCAAAGTACCTTCTACGCTTCCACCTTCCACTACTTCCATAGCCTCACCAGAGGTAAATCCATGAGCTACGATAGTGGGAGCCGGTGCATTCAGAGCAGCATCCGAAATATTAAATTCAACATTTTGTGTACTCTCCGGATCATCATTGAAGATAATATTCAAAGTGGAAGTTCCGGCATCCACATCCATGGTAAGACGATATTCATGCTTTACTTCCGCTGCCAGCGTCTTAACCTTCAAAGCCACTGAACCGGAAACGCCTGGACGAGTAACATTCAGATAAACATCCAGATTCCCGGGAGTAAAATAGGCTGCACGGGTTTCGTCAGCTGTATAATCAATTTTATTTCCACGAGAAGAAGAAACATAAGCACTGTAAGAAGTGAAATAACTCTTGAATGCATCTGTATAAGAGATACTGACTCTGGCTTTATTGATTGTACAGTCAATAGTCACATCAGTAGTTTCGCCTTCAGCAACATTGGCAGTCGTACTTCCGGCATAGCTCAATCCGTCAAAGCCCTCAGTTGTTGCATCTCCATAAGAAGCAGAAACTGTATAAGTTCCTACCGGAACGACTGTAGCCTCTGCATCGTAATCACTGAATTTATCCCATTTACTAACCAATTCTCCATTCTCCTTGGCTATGGATAAACTAAAGTCTCCGACATCTGGAATTCCATCACCCTCTGCACGTGAAGTGGCAGAAACCACTTCATTATCAGCTGCCACCCTGACAGCAAGATAACCGCCGCCTGAGGGAGTACGTTCGTCACTTCGGCATGCAGACAATCCCAATGCAACCAAAGCCAGCAACATTAAATAATTTTTGTTCATTCTTATTGTTTTCATTTATATCTCTCTAATTAATTGGTCTCAACACCACTGTAAAATACCAATTCCACAGCATCTGAATCTGGCTGCAAAGTAACGGCTTTTTACACACCCTCACAAGGTCAATTTATTTTATTTTTGGTCTATTCTTTATCTTTACCTTTTCAAGAAAGACATAACACACCGATTTTCTCTGTTTTATGTTATTTTATAGCATTACTTTATAGCCGATATTTCAAATTGGCTAACTTTGCAAATGAAATATTTTCAAACAAAAAGAGACATGGAAAAAGAATTGCCTAAAATAGATTTACCTGAACCCTGGCTGATCGGTACGGATATCAGCAAGGAACTGCTCAGCCTCTACACCAATTACCCGGTGAGACTGAAATGTGAAATCTTTGTGCTCTGCATGGACGGAGAAGTGGATGCCTCAGTGAACCTGAACCGTATTGAGGTACGCCCCAACGACATCATTACGCTTACTCCGGGAAGTATCTTCCAGATCTATCGTGTGGACGGGAATCTGAAAATCTATTTTCTGGGCTTTTCTTCCAAATACATTGAGGAAAGCAATCAGACCAGAGCAATGCTGGATTCCATTTATCTGACTTTGGGACATCCTGTCCTCTCACTGAAACCGGAGGGAGCAAATGTTATGCAGGATTACCTGAAACTGCTGATCCGGATGTATGAGACTTTTCCCGAAAAAATACGAACGGAAATGGCTCCCAATCTGTATGCGGATATACATAAAGGTGTATCTATATTATATAAGAATAAGAATACAGACAATAGTCCTATATCGAAGAGTGAACAAATCTGCCGGAACTTCGGACAGCTGGTCATGCAACATTATAACCAGACAAGAAACGTAGCTTGGTATGCCGAGAAACTGGGTATCACGCATGCTCACCTTTGCACGACTGTGAAGCAAGTTACCGGAAAGACATGTGTGGACATCATTTCATCCATGGTAATCATGGATGCCAAATCGCAGCTGAAATCTACCAATCTGTCCATACAGGACATATCAGATTCACTGAACTTTGCAAATATGTCATTCTTCGGAAAGTATTTCAAGCGGAACGTGGGTATGAGCCCACTGGAATATCGCAATAATGGATAAACAAAACCAATCAATAAATTTATATATGAAAAAAACGTATGTAACAACAGCCGGAACCTTCCTGCTGGGACTGACCCTGAATTCCTGCATCCAGGAAGAGGCTCCCAATGCAGAAGCTGACATCACAGCCTGCTCTCTCTTGCCTGTGGACTGTCTGGCAAGCAATACCATTGAAGTTGGACTGCCTTACAGCGATGAGTTGAATGCCTATCCCATAGAAATAAAGGTGAAGGAAGGTACTGACCTTTCCAGCCTCGCACCGACTTTTGAACTGACTCCGGGGGCAACCATCAGTCCGGAAAGCGGAAGCATTCATGACTTCTCTTCCCCAGTGAGATATACCGTGACTTCGGAAGACAAACAATGGCACCGCACTTACAGTGTGTCAGTCACGGAACAGACTTCGACTAACATACCGACGGTATATCATTTTGAAAATGTCAAGACTTCGGGCAATTATTATGTATTTTATGAACAGCAGGGAGAGCATTCGCTTACCTGGGCCAGCGGAAACGGAGGATATGCTCTGGCGGTCAGCCAGGCTGCGGCTAAAGATTATCCGACTACACAGGATGATAACGGATGGAACGGAAAATGCCTGAAACTGGTTACGCGGAGTACAGGAAGCCTGGGAAGCCTTGTGGGCATGCCGATCGCAGCCGGAAACTTGTTTATCGGGCAGTTTGACCTGACAAACGCTCTGACTGCTCCGCTCAAGGCAACCAAGTTCGGAATACCTTTCTATAGCAAACCGATCCGCCTGACAGGATATTATAAGTATAAGGCGGGCGAACAGTTCTTTGCCAATGGCGCATATACGGATCAAAAAGATGTTTTTGACATCTATGCGTTTTTCTTTGACAACAGCAACGGAACAAGCATGCTCGACGGAAGTTTGCCGTCTAACGGATATACTCATCCGGATATGGTAGCGGTGGCACGCATCAAGGATGCTCACGAAACAGATGAATGGACCAGCTTCAGCCTCAACTTTGATTATGATTCCTTCGGAAAGGGAGTAGATGCACAGAAACTGGCCGAAGGGAAATACAGCCTGGGTATTGTCATGTCTTCCAGCAAAGACGGGGCTTCTTTTGAAGGTGCACCGGGAAGTACGCTGCTTATTGACGAGATGGAACTGATTTTTGAATAAACGGACGGATCACTCAAGATCCATAAAACAGAATCTGACAAGAATATGAAAAGATATTTACTTGCACTGACAGCTGCCATAATTACTGCCGGAAGCTGTCTTTATGCCCAAAAGAACGAGAATCAGACGTTGCTGAATGCAGCCCTGCACGGATGGGAATACGAAGTCCGGGCAGGTATCAGTATCGGAGGAAGTTCTCCCCTGCCTTTGCCAGCTGAAATCAGAAGTATTGATTCGTATAATCCCACGCTTGCCATCATGCTGGAGGGAAATGCGATCAAATGGTTCGGGGCAGAAAAGAAATGGGGACTGACCACCGGACTGAGACTGGAAAACAAAAACATGACGACACGGGCTACGGTGAAAAACTACGGAATGGAGATCATCGGCAGCGACGGGAACCGGTTGAAAGGAAACTGGACCGGCGGTGTACGGACCAAATTAAGAAGTTCACTGGTAACCATTCCTTTACTGGCCACCCACAAATTCGGCGAAAGATGGAGTGTCAGGCTGGGCCCTTATTTCTCGTATCTGATGGACGGGGATTTTTCCGGTGAAGTATATGAAGGCTATCTTCGGGAAGGAAACCCTACGGGACAGAAGATTGTATTCACGGACGGTGCCGTTGCAACATATGATTTCCATAATGATATGAACCATTTTCAATGGGGTGTACAGGCTGGTGCTGACTGGAAAGCCTTCAAGCATCTGAAAATTTTCGCCGACCTGACATGGGGACTGAATGATATTTTCCAGAAAGATTTCCAGACAATCTCATTCGCCATGTATCCCATTCATCTGAATTTCGGATTCGGATATGCTTTCTGAGTAGAAAGATCCGACACGTAAGAATACAAAAAAAGACCGCAGCCTCTCCTCAAACGGAAACGGCTGCGGTCTTTTCTTATTGTTTTATTGAGCGGCCTGCATCTTGATACCAATCTGAATGGTTTCTGTTGAACCGATGATCTGCGGCATCGCAACCAGAGCCGGCTTCAGGAATACATCAACCACTCCGGCCATCTCACCAGCCTGAGCTTTCAACATAGAAAGAATCTGTTCCACTGCTGCTTCATCTTCGAAGAGCGGTGCTACGATCTTCAGAATCGGGAGCAGAGTTTCTGTATCCAGATAAGCTTTCAGCACACCTTCTTCACTTTTGTCCAAAGTAATCAGAATTCCTTCGGAAAGCATCGGAGTAACAGCAGCCATCAGCTGTGAAAGAACATCCGTCATACCGGCACGGCTCTTACCGGAAGCTGTTGCTGCAATTTGTGCCGGATTCAGGAACAAACGGATCTTATTGGGTTCAGGCACAGTATAAGTGGCCAGATTCAAAGGTGAAGTCTTCCACTCTGTTGCATTCAGCGAATCCTTGTATTCAGCCTGAACATTTCCGTCAGAAAGGAAGGTTACCTTATTTAATACTCCACAAAGCATTTTCGGAATGGTGTTTCCTTCAATTTGAGTCATACCAATAGCCAAAGTAATCAATGACTGAATTTCATAAGGAGATCCCATAAAGTCAAATGGCTCTGCATCCCATACTACATGAATAGGTTGCATCGGATCACCACTAAACGGAGACTCTGAAACTGGAAGCAATTGCCAGGAAGTATTGGTCCAGGCAGTTTCAACAAAAGTCACATTCAAGGCCAGATTCAAAGAAGCATCGGTGGCTGATCCCTGATATTTCAAGGTATATCCTCCCCGGTTTTCTTCTCCGGCAAAGGTTACCGTATCGTTTTTAATTGTCAGGTCTACATCAATGGTAGTACTTACTTCGCCCGGAATGACACCTGCCGTAGCCAGACCGGAAGCATTATCACTCAACGGAGAAGTTGTCTGAGCACCAGATAAAGTCAACGTTGCCTTGGTAATGTCATTTGCGTCCGGTGTAAAGACAACCTGCTTGCCCAGCATAGGAGCACCGCTATATGTAAGAGTCAGCCCGCTGGCATCCGCATAAGTTTTAGTCTGTGTGATCGGAGATACGACAGATGAGTCATCGTCGTTGCTGCAGGAAGTCAGCACACCTCCGGCCAAAGCAATAGAGAATAAACCAATAAATAATGTTTTTTCATGATGAAATAATGTTTAATAATTAATGAATAGTTATTCCTTTTCAAATCGGGTGCAAAGTAAGAGGGAAATAAATACACCTACAAGGTCTATTCTTGCGACTTTTGTCCTATTTTTCACATCATATGAAAAACAGACAAAAAAATAACGGATATTTTTTGATCCTTTTTTTATTATTTTAGAAAATTATTCCAAATACACTTTTTCACGGTGCCTGTTCCCCTTCGGGCTTTTTAAAAAACGTCGAAGTCATTTTTTTTAAAAGCCTTATTATATAACAGCGTCTTTCGTTCTTATTCTTCTTCCGGCAGTACCACGACTCCCAGTTTCTTGCGGCCGTCCATCTTCACAGTCAGCGGACGGTCAAAATGTACCCAGCGCAGGAACTTCGTTTCCTCCACAGCCGGCATGGAGTTCAGCAGTTCCTGATTGTAAATACCTTCATTCATATAGGCATTAATGGTGAAATACCCCACTCCAAATGAAGTCAGATTCTGGAAGAAGTGAGTTCCCTGACTGGGATCTACCCGATAATTGGTCAGTCCGGCTTCCACAATGACACGGGCCGCTGAGATATGCGGCCATTTGACCGGTACCCCCAGCCACGTATCGCTGCTGCCCCACCGGCCGGGCCCTACCAGCACATAATGCTTCCCTTCATCCAGGAAACGGCGGTTCAGCTTCTCTATATCATAAGCAATCAACTGGTTATTGGAAGCCGAATAGCCTTCCGTCTTCACGTAGATCACATCGCTGATATCTGCCATAATACCATGTCCCAGGGCATTTTCACTCTTCAGCAGCAACTGGTCATCAGGTATCTGGGTAAGATCTTCATCAAGTCCGGCCTTCACATTGACCATCGGACGAATCTGAAGCAGATAAAAGACACCGCTCTTGGTACGCGCATCGAAGTTAACAGCAAACTCAATCTCTACAGGACGCCTCATTTCTGCCTGTCCGTATTGCTGGGCAAGCTGAAGAATGCGTGCCAGAGGAAAGACATCATGCTGAAGGATATTGGCAAAAGTAATCAGCTTACGGCCGCCCGGATAGATTCCGTCACGGATCACCATATCATACGGATCGTAGGTGGAAGCAATATAATCGAGGGCACCGTCATTTTCGGCATCCTTTACGGTAAGCTTCAGGAGATTAAATCCGTCATCAAGCGAGAAGTTATGCCCGTTGTTCTTCAAGTCAAGCGCATAGAAACGGGTCTGCGTTTCGCGCAGGGCTATTTCCATTTCACTGGTCTGAAGCACCTTGTCCGGATGATACGGACAGACACGCAAAGTCAGTCCGCCGTCAACGATATACTTGCCGAGTCCCAGTGCCAGACTGACGGTACCTTCTTCAGCCGTTTCGTCATTGATCGGATAATAGTTGATGGAACGGGCCACTCCCGATATGGCCGGATAATAACGGTCGCCATACTGGGTTCCGACTACCTCCTGCAAAATAACGGCCATCTTTTCCTGGTCGATGACGTTACTGGTGGCCTGCATGTAAGCCTTGCTGTCACGATAATAAACCGAAGCATACACACCTTTTATCGCATCACTCAGCATACGGAGCATTTCATATTTGTCTTCCAGATAAGGAATCATATAGGTGGAATAGATACCGGCAAACGGCTGGTAATGCGAATCCTCAAGAAGACTGGACGAACGGATGGCTATCGGAGCTTTCACTACATCGAAGAAAGCAAAGAAGTCTTCCACCAGACGGTCGGGAAGTTTGGCTTTCAGAAAGGCTCTCAGAATGGTATCATCATCGGCATCGCTCAAAGCCAGCTGATAAAGAAGATTCGTGTCCATGAACTCATCAAAGATATCGGTACACAGCACCACGGTCTTGGGAATAACTACTGAAGCATTCTCAAACTCCGAAAATTCAGGATGACGCTTCACCATGTTGTCGATGAAAGCCAGACCACGTCCCTTTCCTCCCAGCGATCCGTCACCAATGCGTGCAAAGTGAGAATAACGGTCGAAACGGTCACGCTGGAACACAGCCACCACTCCCTGGTTTTTCATCTTGCGGTATTTCACGATGGCTTCGAAAATAATCTTCCGGTGAGCGTCGATATCCTGCAGACCTTCCCAACGAATCTGCTTCAGGAATTCGGCCACAGGGAAAATAGCCCGGGAATAAAGCCAGCGGGATACATGGTTGCGTATAATATGGTATTGCAGGGACTCAGCCGGAACAGAGAATATAACGTTCTGCAATTCCTTCAGATTATGAACGCGGGCTACTTCCTCCATCGTACGCGGATTGATGAAAATAAAATCGCCGAAACCAAAATTCCGCGAAACAGCATCCCGCAAATCGATATTCATTTTCTTGGAATTCTTATCGATGAAAGAAGCTTCAAGCCGGGAAGCATAGGCACGGTTGCTCTCCTCTGCCGACTGAAGAATCAGCGGCATGTAAGGATCACTCTTGCGGATCTCTCCCAGCAGTTTAATGCCGGCCAGCGGATCAACGGCCCCTTCACGGGGGAAACGGGCATCGGAAATAATCCCCAGAATATTGTTTTTGAATCTTTCATAGAGGTCCATTGCTTCTTCATACGAACGGGCAAGTACAATCTTGGGACGGCCGCGCATCCGCAACGTCCGCTGATGTTCGTTCAGAGCTTCCGTGGCAAACTCCTGACTCTGGGTGAGGACAAACTTATAAAGATTCGGCAGGACAGAAGAATAGAAACGGATGGAATCTTCCACCAGCAGGATCATCTGAACGCCAACTTCATTGATATCATGCTCCAGATTCATCTTATCCTCGATCAGCTTGATGATGGACAAGAGCAGATCCGTATTTCCCAGCCAGCAAAATACATATTCAAATATACTCAGATCCTCATGTTCCATACGCGCCCGGATGCCGTGGGAAAAAGGAGTCAGAACAACCAGCGGAATATGCGGATATTTCTCCTTGATCTGACGTCCGATATCAAACGTATCGCTGTTGTCGGATCCGGGCATACAGATTACCAGATCAAACATTGTATTTCCCAGTTGTCTCCAGGTATCTTCTTCCGTAGAAACCTGCGTGAAACGCGGCGGATAACGCAGGCTGAGGTTCATATATTCAATAAAGATCTTTTCGTCTATCCGACCGTCATCCTCCAGCATAAATGCATCGTACGGATTGGCAACCAACAAGACATTAAAGATACGTTTCGTCATCAGATTGGCGAATTGGGTATCTTTGAAGCGGTTCAATTTTAATTTTGTGAGCATATAGCAGGATTTAAGCTTATTCTATGCAAAGAACGGAAATTCCCGTGAGTTTTGCAATACCGAAATGAGAGACTATACATTTTATCATTATTTAGCACAAAAACCGGCCGAAACATTTTGTCATGCGACGAAAAAGCATAACTTTGCAGATACAAAAGATTTCATTTTGTTAAACCTTATAACATTACGACGTATGAACATCAGTCAAATCATGGCTTCCCTGGAAGCCAAACATCCAGGTGAATCGGAATATTTGCAAGCCGTAAAGGAAGTTCTGCTCTCCATCGAGCCTGTTTACAACCAGCATCCGGAATTCGGAAAGGCAAAAATCATTGAACGCCTGGTAGAGCCGGACCGTATCTTTACATTCCGTGTGACATGGGTAGACGACAAAGGTGAAGTACAAACAAATCTAGGTTATCGCGTACAATTCAACAACGCCATAGGCCCTTATAAAGGAGGTATCCGTTTCCACGCTTCCGTCAATCTTTCTATCCTGAAATTCCTCGGATTTGAACAGACTTTCAAGAATGCACTGACCACTCTGCCGATGGGCGGCGGAAAAGGCGGTTCAGACTTCTCTCCACGTGGAAAGAGCAATGCGGAAATCATGCGTTTCTGCCAGGCATTCATGCTGGAACTTTGGCGTCATGTAGGTCCTGATATGGATGTTCCTGCCGGTGACATCGGCGTTGGAGGCCGTGAAGTTGGTTATATGTTCGGAATGTATAAGAAGCTGACCCGCGAATTCACCGGAACTTTCACAGGCAAGGGACTGGAGTTCGGAGGCTCTCTGATCCGCCCGGAAGCTACGGGATTCGGAGGACTCTATTTCGTGAAACATATGCTTGACGAAAAGGGTATTGACATCAAAGGCAAGACGGTGGCAATCTCCGGTTTCGGTAACGTAGCATGGGGAGCTGCAACGAAAGCAACCCAGCTGGGAGCCAAAGTGGTTACTATTTCAGGACCTGACGGATACATTTATGATCCAGATGGTATCAGCGGAGAAAAGATTGACTATATGCTTGAACTGCGTGCTTCTGGCAACGATATCGTAGCTCCGTATGCAGAAAAGTTCCCGGATGCTACTTTTGTTGCCGGAAAACGTCCTTGGGAAGTTAAAGTAGATATTGCACTTCCGTGTGCAACTCAAAATGAATTGAACGGAGAAGACGCTGCTCAGCTGATTCAGAACAAAGTATTGTGCGTAGGCGAAATTTCCAACATGGGATGTACGCCGGAAGCTATCGACGCATTCATCGAACACAAGATGATGTATGCACCGGGCAAGGCAGTCAATGCAGGTGGTGTAGCAACCTCCGGACTGGAAATGAGCCAGAACGCCATGCATCTGAGCTGGACGGCAGAAGAAGTTGATCAGAAATTACATCAGATCATGCATAATATCCACGAGCAATGCGTTAAATACGGTACAGAGCCTGACGGCTACATCAACTATGTAAAAGGTGCAAATATCGCAGGCTTCATGAAAGTTGCTCATGCAATGATGGCTCAGGGTATTGTATAATCCTTTCTATTTAATATAGTTTAGAAGATTCTCGTTTAGTTGTATTTGTATTAATCATAGACGTTGCCTGGCTGTGAGGCCCGGCAACGTTTTTTTTAGCCTGAAAGGTATCTTTGAATAAGGCTTTGCGTTTTTAAAAGAAAAACGCCTTATGACATGCCCTAGAAGTTACTTTCCCATAAAACCCTCCTGCCTTTTCTGCCTGTTTCTGCTTTCATTGGTTTTCGGATGCTCCAGTGATGAAAGTTTCACTCCGTCGCCATCCATTCTCATTTCGGGCAACCAATACTCCGGCTTCCTGGAATCACGAACCTCCGCCGCAACACTTCCTGCAGGCAGCAGGCTTTCCCTGTTCAGCACCGGAGGGATGGAAGCCGACAACGTTCTCATGACTTACAACGGTACATTCTGGGAAGGAGAGCTGCCCGACGTCTGGAATGAAAATGGAAATGCAGCCGAGCTTACCGTTTATACACCTTATATCGACACGGATCCTCAACTTTTTTATGACGGAAAAGGGCAGCTGCAAGATATCCTGTACGACCGGCAAAGTTGCCGGAAAGGTGACCGGACCAGCCTGACGTTTAAACATCTTTTTGCCTGTATCACCTTTCATGTAGCAGCAGGAATCAACCAAACCCTGCAAAACATTACGTTCCGTCCCTCAGTTCTCATAACCGGTCTGAACCATCGGACGGGAGCATTGAGTATGGAAACAACAGAAAATCCGCAGTCGGTCACACTGGACAAAGCCGACGACGGAAACTATTCACTGATCATTCCTCCCTCAGAACATCTGAAAATAGACATCTGCATACAAACAACTGATGGAAAAAGCTATGAAACATTCATGCCCGAAAGCCATTTCGCCGCAGGTACGTCGTATTCCTGTCGCATTCTTTCGAATGCTGACACACAAGGGATTCATACGGCTGCAGATTTCATCGCCTTTACCCATCTCATCAACGGAGAGACTTACGAAGGACGTAGTCTGGATGAATTCCGGACCGAAGAAAACGGAAGAAACATCTACAGGCTGTGTGCAGATATCGAATTTACTCCGGAAGAATGCAGTCAGCTGATGGAAATTGGAATATACCATAACTCTTACAGCGAAAGAACAAACTTTAATGACATCTTCGACGGACAAGGACATACCTTAACCAACTTAACTTTACAAACGCCAGAAAACCGAATCAGATATGGGCTATTCGGCTATATTGAAGAAAAAGGTATAATCAGGAATTTACATATACGAAACTCTACGCTTACCGTAAACCAGGCAACAGAAGCCGGCATATTAGCAGGTGTAAACTTTGGAATAATTACGGATTGCAGTGTTAAAAATTCACAGATCACTGGAACAAGTTTAGCAAAAGAAAAATATGTAGGAGGATTGTTGGCCAACAATAGCGGATATGTCACCAATTGTGCCGCAGAAAATATACTGATAGAAAGTTCTGTTTCATATGTCGGAGGACTAATCGGCATCAACCAAAAATATTTACTTAACAGCTATGCAGCCAATTGTGATCTCAAAAGCAAGACACAAGGTATGCTTTGCTATTCATGCAATTCTGGTCAAATACATAATTGCTATACTTCGGGAGTACCTGCCAATTGCTACTCACTTTGTTATACCGCCATTAATACTTTTAAAGTTTACTATTGTTATTATCCCCAAAACACAATTTGGAGAAAAAACGACAAACCGACAAGTAACGTAAAAGCAATTGAAGCTATCAATTTTGAAGATCCTTCTTCTCAAGAGTATCTTATTACAAAGCTAAATAACTGGATTCCCGAACAAGGAGCATCTCTCTTCCCCAAATTAGATTTCCAATCCTGGCAATCCAATAATTCTCCTCCAGCTGTTCTGGTTATTTCCGGAACAAAACACTAACCGCCATCGTTCTGACCATCTAAAAGTTTAACTAACAGTTGATCCATCTCTCAAACCATCGAACGGATCAGGTCCGAACATGAGATAAAGTTTATCAAACATTCTTCATCTTTTTATCGACTTCCATAAGGAAGTCGATAGATTTCCTAATGAAAGTTGATTGATTGCCTGATGGAAATCAATCAACTTTCTCATGTCAGCCGATCAGAATATCCTTAGTTTTCAAGCGAAATATACGCAAAATTGCTTTGTACAACTGGGACAAAACAACACCGGCCCAAGGTATCCGGCAAGAAAACGACAGCCCGGCGGAGGGCCCGGTTCTGCTTCCAATTTTCACCGGCGGAAGTTTAGAACGTTTTTAATCTGAAGGTTTTATTCGTTTATTCAATGATTTATTGTATTTTTGCCAAAAATCATAGCATTCATACAATATGGACAAAAACAAAAAACTGATTATAGTTATTATCATTCTGGCGGTAATTGCTGGTGGAGTTTCGTTCTTTGCTGTACATGAAGCACAGAAAAATAAGGAAATGAGCGAGTTGTTTGCTGTAGAAAAAGAGGAAATGGAGAATGAATACAGCACCTTTGCCACCCAATATGACGAGCTGCAGATTCAGATCAACAATGACTCTTTGCGGGAAAAACTGGAAAGTGAAAAACTGAAGACCCAACGTCTGCTGGAAGAATTACGTCAGGTCAAGAGCAGCAATGCCGCTGAAATCATGCGTCTGAAGAAGGAATTGAAAACAGTACGTGCCGTATTGCGTACTTATGTCATACAGATCGACTCTCTGAACCGCTTGAATGCAGAACTGACCAAAGAAAATCAGGAAGTCAAGAATAAATATTCGGCAGCAACAGCACAGATCAGCACACTTTCAAAGGAAAAGAAAAGTCTGAACGAAAAAGTCTCGCTTGCAGCGCAGCTGGATGCTACCAATATTATCGTCAATCCGATGAACAAACGGGGAAAGACTGCCAGAAAAGTGAAAGACGTCAAAAAGATCTCCATCCAGTTTACAATCGTAAAGAATATTACGGCTGAAACAGGAAACAAGACATTGTATATCCGGATCGCCAAACCGGACAATGATATTCTGACCAAGAGCGAAGCCAATACTTTTGCTTATGAAGACAGAAACATCGGCTACTCCATCAAAAAACACATCGAATATACCGGAGAAGAACAAACCGTTACGGTATACTGGAATGTGGAAGAATTCCTTCCCTCTGGAAATTACAGAGTATACATCTTTGCCGACGGAAATATGATCGGTCAAGGTTCATTCAGCATGAAATAAGATTTCGCATGAAAAGAACTGCTTTTTACCGTCTGATCTATGGAACGGTTATCTCCCTGACATTAATGGCATGTGGAGAAGACCGCTCGGGAGAATATTATGCATTGATTGCCAGCAAAACATGGATTTACGAAACCATGCAGCAGAATTATCTCTTTTATGAAGATATTCCTGCTGAAGAGAGCCTCGACTTTTTCCAGACTCCGGAGACCTTCCTGAAAAATGCAGCCTCCAGCAGGGATCAGAAAACGGTACGTTGTTTTCTCACATTGACTCGGTGAATGATCTCCCGCGCCTTAAGCAACAGCCCTGCATTCGGATATGAAGCAGCCCTGATACGGACAGGAAGCGGAGACTACGCCATACGGGTGCTTTACACCCAGCCGGGATCTCCTGCTGAAGAAGCCGGATTAAAAAGAGGAGACTGGATCATTGCAGCCAACAACAAAAAGATAGGAAGCGGAGATTACAGCAAATATGTATCTGCACCGACTCAATCATATACCTTCACTTTAGGCAACTATAACGGAGAAGGATTCGACACACTGGGAGTTACTGAAATCCCGGCTCCCCGGTATATCGAAGAAACCAACCTGATGAAGACCAGCTTTATCACGGCCGGAAACCGGACTGCTGCCTATATTCTTTACAACAGTTTCGGCGCAGATGATACCGAAACATTGCAGAATATGTTCGTTGAGATGGCTTCCCGCCAGCCCAATGACATCATTCTTGATTTACGTTACAATCCGGGCGGATATGTCAGCACATCTCAATTGCTGAGTACCTTGCTTGCCCCCCAGAATGCCATGGGACAGACTTTTCTGAACATGACTTACAATGACAAAATTGCAAGAACGGAAAGTTATCTTTTCGAACCTTCACTCATCCCCGGAAGAACACCTCTCGCCTACGAGAATCTGTACATCATAACTTCAAACAATACGGCTTCGGCCTCTGAAATAGTCATAAACTGTCTGCGTCCTTATCTGAAAGAAAGACTTTTGCAGGTTGGTACAGCAACTTTCGGCAAGAATGTGGCACAAAGTTTATTTACCGATGAACAAAGCCCGCAACTGGAGCTGTGGCTGACAACTGCGTATCTCAGCAATGCCGAAGGATTCCAGGATTATTTTGACAACGGACTGCAGCCGGACTATGAACTCGCCGAGAACTATGCAGGAGAACTTGGAGAGCCGGGTACGGCAGAAGACATGTTGCTGGCACCTGTATTCACAAGAATGGCAACAGGAAGCTTCCCTGCCGGAGAAGATACAGCCACAGAGACAACACGTTCCAATCCGAATGTAGAGGTAACCCATTGTTCGATCAGTAAAAAGCCGAAACTGGCAAAGAATAATTTCCATTAAATTTTGGTTGCATTGACACTCTTTTCAACAAAATGCTTGGGAAGTTTGTTAGAATGTCATACATTTGCACTGTTGCATAAGCAACCAAAAGAACACAAAGACCCAATTGGCCATGAAACGAATCTTAAGCCTCATCGTTTTTACTGGCATAGCTATCGGAAGCTATGCACAGCAAGTATTGACTCTCGACAGCTGCAGAACGCTGGCCCTTGCCAACAACAAGGAATTACGCATCTCACAGGAAAAGATCAATGCAGCCCGCTATCAGAAGAAAGCGGCATTCACCAATTTTCTGCCCAAGATTGATGTCATGGGAGCGTATATGCGTACGCAGAAAGAAATCTCTCTGTTAAGTGACGAACAGAAACAGACAATCAGCAACATAGGAACAGCTACCGGAGCACAGCTGCAAGAGGCCTTGCAGCAACTGGGGGCTTCAAACCCGATGCTGGGATCTCTGCTCCAGCCTCTTGCCGGAATGATCCCCGGACTCAGTGCCGGACTTAATGGCATAGGACAAGGTATCGTGGATGCTTTTCGAACGGATACCCGAAACATGACATTAGGAGCCGCCACACTGACGCAGCCGCTGTTCATGGGAGGAAAGATCATCGCCTACAACAAGATCACCAAATATGCAGAACAGCTGGCCCAATCACAACATGCCACAGGCACGCAGGATCTGATTCTAAACACGGATCAGGCTTATTGGCAGGTCATTTCTCTGGTCAATAAGAAAAAACTGGCTGAGAGTTACGTTGAACTGGTCCGCAAGCTGGATTCAGATGTAGAAAAGATGGTGGCAGAAGGAGTTGCAACCCAGGCGGACGGACTGAGCGTCAAAGTAAAAGTCAATGAAGCAGAAATGACTCTGACACAGGTGGAAAACGGCCTGAGTCTTTCCAAAATGGTGCTTTGCCAGTTATGCGGTCTGCCTTTAGACAGTGAAATAAGACTGGCAGATGAACAAATGGAGAACCTCAGCCTGCCCAACGTATATACGGAGAGCAATGTGAATACGGCCCTGGCCAACCGGGAAGAATTGCGCAGCCTGGAACTGGCTTCACAGATCTACCGGCAAAAGGTCAATGTAGTCAGAGCAGACTTTCTTCCGTCTGTTGCATTCACCGCCAATTATCTGCTCACCAATCCTTCATTAATAAACGGATTTGAAAACAAGTTCCGCGGAATGTGGGCTGCCGGAGTTGTTGTCAAGATTCCGGTTTTCCACTGGGGAGAAGGTATCTATAAGGTAAGAGCAGCCAAAGCCGAAGCCAACATTGCCCGCTATCAGCTGGAAGACGTCAGAGAGAAAGTCGAGCTTCAGGTTACTCAAAGTTCATACAAAGTAAACGAAGCGTCCAAGCGTCTGATTATGGCCGAGAAAAACATGGATAAAGCCAATGAGAACCTGCGTTACGCCAATCTCGGCTTCAAGGAAGGAGTAATTTCCACCAGTAACGTACTGGAAGCACAAACAGCTTGGCTGTCAGCTCAATCAGGAAAGATTGATGCTCAGATCGATTTAAAAATGAGTGAAGTATATTTAAACAAATCAATGGGAACTTTAAAATAACAAACAGATATGGCTGAAAAAACTCAACGCAACAATGTTTTGCTGGCTTTCATTATTTTAGTGGCCGTAGTTGCCGTAGTCAGCGCAATAGGCTTCTTTACGTTAGGAACTGAACCGGAAGTCATCCAGGGCCAGGCAGAAGCGACTGAATACCGGGTATCCAGCAAAGTACCGGGCCGGATCTTAAAATATTTCGTATCGGAAGGCGACCAGGTGAAAGCCGGTGACACGCTGGCTATTCTGGAAGCTCCGGACGTCATGGCTAAACTTTCGCAGGCACAGGCTGCGGAACAGGCAGCACAGGCACTTAACGAAAAAGCAATCAGAGGCACACGTGCCGAACAGTTGCAGGCTGCCTTTGAAATGTGGCAAAAGGCCAAAGCTGGTCTGGAGATTGCTGAAAAATCCTACAACCGCGTCAACCGTCTGTTTGAACAGGGAGTCATGACTGCCCAGAAACGCGATGAAGCCAAGGCACAATATGATGCCATGGCGGCAACCGAACGTGCAGCTCATGCTCAATACACAATGGCCAGATGGAGCACAACGGGAAGATAAGGCCATGGCGGCAGCACAAGGTGGAACGCGCCAAAGGAGCTGTGGCCGAAGTTGAATCGTACATCAAGGAAACTTACCTGATTGCACAGACTGCCGGTGAGGTATCCGAGATATTCCCAAAAGTAGGCGAGCTCGTGGGCACGGGTGCTCCCATTATGAACATCGCCATTCTGGACGATATGTGGGTAACCTTCAATGTACGCGAGGACTTGCTGCAAGGGTTGGGTATGAATACCGAATTCGAGGCGTTCATCCCTGCACTCGATAAGAATATCCGCCTGAAAGTGTACTATATGAAAGACCTCGGCACATATGCCGCCTGGAAAGCGACCAAGACTACCGGCCAGTTCGACCTGAAAACATTCGAAGTAAAAGCCGCTCCGCAAGAGAAGGTGGAAGGACTGCGTCCGGGAATGAGTGTTGTATTGAAGAAGTAAAGGAGTTATGAGTTATTGGAGAGGATGATGGAAAGAAATAAGAAACATACGGCTTTGTGGAATGTAGCAAGACGCGAATGCCGCCGTCTTGTTTCCCGCCCGCTCTATCTGTTCTGTATGGTGATAGCACCGTTGTTCTGCTACATATTCTTCACCACGTTGATGGACTCCGGGCTTCCTACGGACATGCCCGTAGGTGTGGTAGACCAGGACATGAGTGCCACTTCACGCCAGCTGATACGTAACTTGGACGCTTTTGAGCAGACAGCCGTCGTGGCTCGCTATCCCAATATCAACGAAGCCCGCACCGCCATGCAGCGCGGAGAGATTTACGGCTTCTTCTATATACCCGAAGGCACCTCCGCCAAGGCGCAGGCGCAACGGCAGCCCAAACTCTCGTTCTACACCAACAACACACTACTCATTGCCGGCTCACTGCTCTTCAAAGATATGAAGATGATGAGCGAACTGGCATCGGGAGCCGCCGCCCGCACCGCCCTCTATGCCAAAGGCGCTACCGAGGAGCAAGCGATGGCCTTCCTCCAGCCCATCGTCATAGATACGCATCCACTCAATAACCCGTGGCTGAACTACTCCGTATATCTGTGCAACACCTTTGCACCGGGTGTACTGATGCTGCTTATCTTCATGGTGACCGTCTATTCCATCGGAGTTGAGATAAAAGACCGCACAGCCCGCGAATGGCTGCGCATGGGCAACAACTCCATCTGGATTTCCCTTACCGGCAAACTGCTGCCGCATACCGCCATCTTCTTCCTGATGGGAATATTATATAATGTATACCTCTACGGTTTCCTCCATTTTCCCTGCAACAGCGGCATCCTGCCGATGCTGCTTGCCACCCTTTGCCTGGTGCTGGCATCGCAAGGCATGGGAATATTGATGATAGGAACCCTGCCTACCCTGCGTCTGGGACTCAGTTTCGCTTCCCTATGGGGCGTACTCTCTTTCTCCATGTGCGGATTGTCATTCCCCGCCATGGGCATGCACCCCGTATTGCAGGCATTGGCAAATCTGTTCCCCCTGCGCCACTATTTCCTGATTTATGTGGACCAGGCACTGAATGGATACCCCATGATTTACTCGTGGGTCAACTACGTAGCGCTGCTTATTTTCATGATGCTCCCGTTCCTTATAGCCCATAGGCTGAAAGGAGCGTTGGTTTACTATAATACATGCCCTAATGAAAGACCTGACGTTCAGACAGAAATGATACAAGGCATTCATGACTTGTTCTATATATGGAAACGGGAATTCGGTACAACCTTCCGCGACCAGGGCGTGCTCATCTTCTTCGTGCTCGTTCCGTTGGTCTATCCGTTGATATATGCTTTCATCTATACC
>ENA-OQBV01000344-OQBV01000344.1-human-gut-metagenome-genome-assembly--contig:-NODE-344-length-26891-cov-3.588066_pt1 | contig 26891 bp, 27 predicted proteins | sample MGYA00242750_ERZ504559 | MGnify/ENA primary metagenome ERZ504559 (study PRJEB26092, sample SAMD00036230) | human gut metagenome | host: Homo sapiens | study: EMG produced TPA metagenomics assembly of... | reverse complement strand
ATCTGGGCCTCCATATGGGATCACCCCCTGGAAAATACAGGAAAATGTATCCAGGATAGAAGCTGTCTTTCTGGAAGTGATCTTATATTCCAGCGCCATTTCCTTTGCAATGGGGTTGGCCATAACAATAGCTACCGTATTATTGGCTGTTGCGATATCCATGGCTCCAACCAGAAGTCCCATACCAAGAAGTCCGCCTTTTTTCCCTTTAAAAACTCTCTGTATTCCAGAAAGCAGTGCTTCAAAGCCTCCATGCTCCCGGATCAGCGCACACATGGCTGCTACAAGGATAGCCACCATACAGGTCTCGAACATTCCAGAAACACCGGATCCGATATTGGTCAGAAGCTCCACTGGCGTGATATGTCCTCCAAGAAGCATAATAAATGCTCCGGAGACAATTCCGATCAGAAGTACCACAAATACATTGATGCCGATAATCCCGCCAATCAGCACCAGAATATATGGAAAGATCTGTATAAGATGATAATCCTGTACCACTCTTCCCTGGATCTCTGTCTGAAAAGACAGGATAAGGATCAGGATCAGTGTAACAACAGCTGCCGGAAATGCGATCCAGAAATTTTCCCGGAATTTATCTTTCATCTGACAGCCCTGACCGTTGCAGGCTGCGATCGTGGTATCAGAAATAAAAGAAAGGTTGTCACCAAACATGGCTCCTCCCATCACCGATGCCACACAAAATGCCATATCAAAACCGGAAGCTTTGGAAACCGCTACCGCAATAGGGGTAAGAAGCGTGATAGTCCCAACGGAAGTTCCCATAGCCACAGATACGAAGCAGGCAACTACAAACAATACCGCAACAGAAAAACGTGCCGGTATCAGAGAAAGCATACAGTAGGCCACACTTTCTGCACTGCTGCGCCCCACAACACCCACAAAAGAGCCTGCGGTCAGAAAGATCAGAAGCATGGTGATGATATTTTTATCTCCTACTCCTTTTGCCATAAGCTCCAGCTTTCTGTCAAAGCTGATCGTTCTGTTCTGAACACATGCCACCAGGATCGCAGACAGAAAAGCCACAACGATCGGTACATTATAAAATCCCATAGGGATCTTCATCACATACTCAAACAAAATCCCCAGTCCCAGATACAGGACCAGAAAAACACCGATAGGCAGCAGTGCGATCACATTTCCTTTTTTCTTCATTTCCTCCATAAAACAATTCCCTTCATCACTTATTATATTCCCGGCTTTTTTCTCCGGGTGATCTGTTTTCTATCATATCATATTTCCCCATTCCTGTCCTGCTGCTGACGGAAACTTCTTCATATTTCCGTCACGATCCTGTTATCTCTGATATTTTTTACCTTATTTAACAAGATTTTCACCAATTAAATCGTTCCTTCCGTTGAAATCCAGAGCTTTTTTCAGTATAATTGGCTGTAGACAATTGTGAAAAAGATATCCGAAGGATTTATGGTGATATCTCTGATCACAGTCATTAAAGGAGGAATATGATTATGGCAACATGGAAAAATCTGGACACTCTTGCTTCTTACAGCAAACTTAATAGTCTGAAAGATCACGTGAACATTGCAGAGGCAATGTCCGGCGAGCAGGGTGCAGAACGTGTAAAGAAGTACAGCGTACCGATGGCAGCAGGTCTGGCTTACAATTACGCAGCTAAGGAAGTGGACGAGACCGTTCTTGACGCACTTTCCAAACTGGCTGATGAGGCAGAACTGATCGAAAAATTCCAGGAATTATATAACGGCGCAGTGATCAACACAGGCGAGAAACGTATGGTCCTTCATCATCTTGCACGTACACAGCTTGGCGAGCCTGTTGTTGTTGACGGTGTGGACAAGCGAGAATTCTATGTAGCTCAGCAGAAGAAAGCTGCAGATTTTGCAAACAAAGTACATGCAGGCGAGATCACAAATGAAGCCGGTGAGAAATTCACTACGGTTGTACAGATCGGTATCGGCGGAAGTGACCTGGGACCGCGTGCATTATATATCGCACTTGAGAACTGGGCAAAGGCAAACAACACCTTCAAGATGGAAGCAAAATTCATCAGCAACGTTGACCCGGATGATGCAGCTGCTGTTCTTGCATCTGTAGATCTTGCTCACTCTCTTTTCATCGTTGTATCCAAATCCGGTACAACACTTGAAACTCTGACAAATGAGGCATTCGTAAAAGACGCCCTTACAAAAGCGGGCCTGAACCCATCCAGACATATGCTTGCTGTAACCAGTGAGACCTCTCCTCTTGCAAAGAGTGATGAGTACCTTACCGCTATTTTCATGGACGACTATATCGGCGGACGTTACTCTTCCGTTTCCGGCGTAGGCGGAGCGATCCTTTCCCTTGCATTCGGACCGGAAGTATTCGCAGACATCCTTGACGGAGCTGCCGAGGAGGATAAGCTTGCAACAAATAAGAACATTCTTGAGAACCCGGATATGCTGGATGCCCTGATCGGCGTTTATGAGAGAAATGTACAGGGTTATCCTTCTACTGCAGTTTTACCATACTCACAGGCATTAAGCCGCTTCCCTGCTCATCTTCAGCAGTGTGATATGGAGTCTAACGGTAAATCTGTAAACCGCTTTGGTGAGCCGGTGGATTATGTGACCGGACCGGTGATCTTTGGTGAGCCAGGAACCAACGGACAGCACTCCTTCTACCAGCTTCTGCATCAGGGAACCAATATTGTTCCGCTTCAGTTCATCGGCTTTAAGAAGAGCCAGCTTGGTGTAGATGTTGATATCGAGAACAGCACAAGCCAGCAGAAGCTCTGTGCAAACGTTGCAGCACAGATCGTTGCTTTTGCATGTGGAAAAGAAGATGAGAACCTGAACAAAAACTTCAAGGGCGGACGTCCTTCCAGTATTATTGTTGGTGAGGAACTTACACCGCAGTCTCTGGGTGCGCTTCTTGCACACTTTGAGAACAAGATCATGTTCCAGGGCTTTGTATGGAACCTGAACAGCTTTGACCAGGAGGGTGTACAGCTTGGTAAGGTTCTTGCAAAACGTGTTCTCGCTCATAATACAGACGGAGCACTGAAAGTTTACAGTGATCTTCTTGATATCTGATAAACAGATAGGTACCGTCCCGGAAAATGTTTTTTCGGGACGGTTTTTCTGTATATGTGACCTTAACCGGGAAAGGAAATCTTAAATATGCAGCAGATAAAAATGATCGGTCTTGATCTGGACGGAACTCTTCTGAATACAAAAAAAGAACTCACAGAAAATACCAGGCGTGTTCTCAGGGAAGCTATTGATGCAGGTATCCTTGTTCTGATGGCTACCGGCCGGCCATATACCGGCATTCCCGCGGAACTGAGAAATTTTCCGGGAATTCACTATGCTCTCACCTCCAACGGAGCCAGAGTCCTTGATACAGACCATAATAAACTTCTTATCGAGCAGCTTCTTCCCATGGAAAGTGCAAAAAAAGCTCTCCGTATCTTTGAAAAATATGATACTTTAAGTGAGATCTATTTTGACGGTCAGGGATATGCAGACGCTGCCAAGCTTGATAATGTAGGAAAATACCATCACGACCCTAATATGTGGAATTATGTCCGTACTACCCGTATCGCGGTTCCAGACATCCAGGATGTCATTACAAAAGAAAACAGAAGCATGGATAAAGTCCAGGCGCTTTTTGCAGACATGGAGGAACGTGCCGCCGCCTGGAAGGAATTAAGTGAACTTAAGGAGCTGGAGCTTGTAGGCTCCTTAAGCTACAATATTGAGATCAACGCCGCCGGTGTCAACAAAGGAACCGCTCTTGTTGCTCTTGGCAAAATGCTGGGAATCCCAAGGGAATCCATTATGGCATGCGGAGACGGTGACAACGATGTCCATCTTCTCCGGGAAGTCGGTTTTGGCGTAGCCATGGCCAATGCACAGCCCCAGATAAAAGAAGCAGCCGATTATATTACTGCTTCCAATGACGAAGACGGTGTAGCACGCGCCATTGAAAAGTTTGCGCTGCACCGATGAGATATTCTATTATGTATGCCAAAAAGGAACCGACAGTTTTTACGCTGTCGGTTCCTTTTTTAGAATGGGATTGAATAGCGGTACATTCACATTCGATCAATATTCATAGTTTCCTGCCGGCTGTTTGATCCTGGTAAGAAGATCATGCCAGGACTGATCCCAGATATACCATTTTCCGGTTTTGGAGTGCTTATATGTACAGATCCATCTGGAACTGTCGCTGCCTGCAAAATCAGTAAATGATCTGTAGATCGCAGGAGTGGTCTGAGTCGGTTCAAAATACGGGATATCTTCACTGATGGAATTTCCCTTACCCGGAAGTGTGTCCTGTCTTAACGTAATGGAAATCGGTTTAGACGGAGTATAATTGTTGGCCGGAGTTGCTCCGTTCAGGTAAGAATTGCCAAGATATTTATATCCGTTATCCGCTTTCATACGATCCCTCAAAAAGTTTTTGTAATACTGAGTCATCTCTTTATTATTGAGATAAGAAATCATCTCCTCGCAGTCCGTCGGATTGGTCGGTGTCCAGGTACGATATGCAAGGATCAGCAGAGCCATGGTCTTATAGCGTCCGTCTGCCGTTGTGATATCATATTGTTTCAGTTCCTCCGCATTGGTCGGGATCGTGGTAAAGGTGTAAGTATAGGTATTTATCGTTACATTAATAACTTCCTTCTGTCCTTTATCATTGGTGATCTCTTTTTTTGCAGATTTAGTTCCTTTTGTAAGAACCGGCTCCACCTGTTTCTTTACTGTCTGTGTCACGTGGACAGTACAGCTGCCTCGCCAGGTACTCTTATCCCGGACCTGGATCTTTGTTGTTCCCACATTCACTGCCGTTACTTTGCCTTTACTGTCTACAGTTGCAACAGATGTATCATCACTGGTCCATACAAGAATCTCTTTATAATTCTTTACCTGAAGCTGTCTCACATCACCTTTATTCATATTTAAGGTGGTGGCACTTAAAGATGGTTTCGGCACCGGTGTAGGTGTCGGCTTCGGTTTCTGCGCTGCTTTTACTGTAACCTTACAGTTGAATTTCTTCGTATTTGCCTTCGCTGTGATCACTGCCGTTCCTTTTTTCACTGCGGTGATCTTTCCTTTGGAATCCACACGTGCGATCTTCGGATTGGAAGAAGAATATTTCACCTTCACAGTTGTTCCTGTCAATTTAATGGCACTGGATTTCTTTTCTGTTAATGTCAGCGATGTCCTGCTGAGCTTCGGTGTTTCTACCTTTACAACACATTTATATGTTTTTTTGCTTACCTTTGCATAGATCGTTGCGGAACCTTTATTTTTGGCAACCACCTGACCTTTGCTGTTTACGGTCGCAACACTCTTTTTGGAAGATCTCCAGGCAACCTTCTGCTTGGTCCCGGTAACCTTGAGTGTTGTCTTCTCACCTTTTAAAAGAGTTACTTTTGTTCTGTTCAGTTTTGGTGCGGCGCTGACCGTCACACTTCCAAATGCCATCGTAAAAATAAGGCTGATCAGCAGCACAAAACACAACAGATTTTTTTTCTTTTTCATTCTGATTTCCCCCTTTCCGGTAAAACGTATATTTACGTCATATATTGCTTTAATCACATTTTAGAGGAAATCCCTTATAAAAACACTAGCACTTATGATAGTATCCTTGTAAATATGATCGTTTATATTCTTTCATCGCCCATACCGGGGCTTATTGTCAGGAAACAAAAATAAAACAGGACTGATTTTTGATACAGATACTTGAAATCAAAAGTTTCATCTGTTTAAAAATCAGTCCTGTTATATAAAAAATATCATGGTTGATCCGTAATAGCAGGCAGATCAAGGCATTCGCTATCTGCTCATAATGATACAGTCACGTAACATCGCCAGTGCATGCGCTGTAGTCTGCTCGCGGATCCGCAGCGGTTTCCTGTAAAGTGGAACTCTTTGGCAATAGCCTTGCCCTTATAGCAGCAGCCCATAAATACAGTACCAACCGGAGTTTCCTTTGTTCCGCCTCCCGGTCCTGCCAGACCCGTCACGGAAATACTGATGTCTGCTCCGGATGCTTTGCAGGCGCCCTTTGCCATTTCTCTGGCACATTTGGCGGAAACTGCCCCCTGCTCCTTCAGAGTACGCTTCTTCACTCCCAGACATTTATGCTTGGCCTTGTTACTGTAAGTCACAAAGCCATAGCCAAACACCTCAGACGCACCGGATACATTGACAATGCGCTGGGCGATCATACCGCCGGTAAGCGATTCCGCCAGGGAAAGCTTCAGATCTTTCTCTTTCAGAAGATCGATCACCGCTTCCTCCAGTGTCTTGCTCTCATCTGTGGCGAAAACATTCTCTCCAAAACGCTTCTTTAGCTCCTTGACAACCGGTTTGATCAGCTTTCTGCAGGCCTTTTCATTCTCTGCGCTTGCTGTCACACGAAGATGCACTTCACCGGTTTTTGCATAAGGTGCAATGGTAGGATTGGTCTGACTTTCGATCAGATCCTGGATTTCCTCTGCTACCTGACTCTCACCGATCCCGCTGATCTTTACCATCTGGGACACAATGATCTCCGGCTGGTTTTTCTGCAGATATGGGACAACGTACTCCTCGAACATGGGCTTCAGCTCATTGGGAGGTCCAGGAAGAAGGATCGCGGTTTTTCCTTTTTTCTCAAGGATCAGTCCCGGAGCAGTTCCGTTATGATTGTCAAGAACAATGGCTCCCTCAGGAACCATGGCCTGTTTATAGTTGTTCTTCGTGATACGTCTCTGAGGATTGTTTTTCTCATATTCCTTCAGATATTTATCGATCAGTTTCCTTGAGTGGGAATCTTCCTTAAGAGGCATTCCCATCAGATCCGCAGTTACTTCCTTGGTGATATCATCCTCTGTTGGTCCAAGACCTCCGGTGAGGATCACAACATCGGAACGATCCAGTGCAGTACGGATCACGTCACGCATACGGCCTTCATTATCACCTACTACATCCTGATAGTAAACACTTAACCCAAGCAGGGCGCATTTTTCAGAAAGATAGGCGCTGTTGGTATTTACGATATTTCCTAGAAGGATCTCGGTTCCTACGGATATCAGTTCTGTGATCATGAAAAGAAACTCCTTTCGTATACTCTGATCCCTACTCCTGCATGGAAAGGACCTTTCTGTTCTGCATGATATAAGTCAGCAGGGAGATAATGGTCAGTGCAACGGACAGCCAGATAAATATCTGTGTCAGCACTGCAAAAACACCTCCGAAATCCAGCATCAGAAGTATGATCATGATCATCTGGGAAACGGTTTTGAATTTTCCCCAGTAGTTTGCGGCAATGACAATTCCGTTCTCCGCTGCGATCAGACGGAAACCGCTAATGATAAATTCCCGTCCGATGATAATGATCACAACCCATGCCGGAAGCTTGTCAACCTCGATCATGCAGATCATGGCAGAGCATACCAGAAGCTTGTCTGCCAGCGGATCCATAAATTTTCCAAAATTGGTTATCAGGTTATATTTTCTGGCAAGATGACCGTCAAACCAGTCTGTCACACTTGCTGCGACAAAAATCGCAAGACAGATCCAGCGGTTTGCTTCTCCTCCCCAGCCTGTCAGTAAGAAAACTACAAGAAATGGTACAAGTATCATTCTTGCAACTGTAAGTTTATTCGGTGTATTCATCGCTTAGCACTCCTATCAAATCATACTCAAGCGCACCTGTCACACGTACCTTTGCAAAATCACCTGTCATAAGCAGTTCGCCTGTCTGAACGAAAATGTATCCGTCAACCTTCGGTGCATCCCCGTAGGTACGTCCGATATAGGCACTTTCATCTGCAACTTTTCCTTCGATCATAACAAGAAGTTCCTGGCCGATACGGTCCTGGCCTCTGTCATAAGAAATCTCCTGCTGAAGCTCCATCAGCTCGTCTCTGCGTTCTTCCTTCACTTCTTCCGGAACCTGGTCTGCCATCTCTGCTGCCGGGGTATTCTCCTCCGGAGAGTAAGTGAAGACACCGAGACGGTCAAATTCCATCTCATCTACGAACTCCTTCAGTTCTTCATGGTCTTCCTCCGTCTCACCCGGAAATCCGGTGATCAGAGTTGTACGCAGTACGATATCCGGAATCTCCTTACGGAGCTTTCCGACAATATCGATCAGTTCCTGTTTGGAAGTACGGCGGCCCATTCTCTTAAGAATTCGGTCCGATGCGTGCTGGATCGGAATATCCAGATAATGACAGATCTTCTTCTCATCACGAATGGTTTCGATCAGTTCATCGTAAATCTCCTCCGGATAACAGTAAAGGATGCGGATCCAACGGATACCTCTGATCTCACAGAGCTTCTTTAAAAGAATGTGAAGAAATTTTTTGCCGTAAATATCCTTTCCGTAAACGGTAGTCTCCTGTGCTACCAGGATCAGCTCTTTCACTCCCTGTTCAGCCATATCCTCTGCCTGGGCAATGAGGCGCTCCATTGGACGCTTCGAAATTTACCTCTGAGCTTCGGGATGATGCAGTAGGTACAGTGCTTGTCGCAGCCTTCCGCGATCTTCAGGTAGCCGAAATGTCCACCTGTCGTAAGGACACGTTTGCTTCCTGTATCCGGCAGATAATCAATATCACAGAATTCTTCGAAATGATTTCCGGCTACTGCTTCCTCCAGAGCCTTTACGATGTCGCCGTAGGATGTGGTTCCAAGAACAGCATCGACCTCCGGAACCTCCTCAATAATCTCTTTCTGGTATCGCTGTGCCATACAGCCGGTAACGATCAGTGCATGGCAGCTTCCTGATTTTTTTGTATTCTGCCATTTCAAGAATGGTTTCCACACTCTCTTCCTTGGCATCCTTGATAAAACAGCAGGTATTGATCACGATTGCATCTGCCTGTGTTTCATCGTCTGTGATCTCATGACCTCCGGCTGTAAGAAGTCCCAGCATTTCCTCAGAATCCGCCAGGTTCTTGTCACAGCCAAGAGAGATGAATAATATTTTCATAAAATTACTCCGCTTCTGTCTGAGCTGCTTCTACAGTCTCAGTGCCTTCTGCGGTCTCGCCCTCTGCTGCCTCAAGAGCCTCCTTCTCAGCTTCAAGAGCCTCCAGCTCTTCCTCTTCCTCCTGTCCGGGAAGGATCTTTACTTTGCCCTTGTAAAGCTCATCAATGGCAACGGAAAGCGGTTTCTTTCCTGCTGCACCCGGTACAAGCGGCTCTGCTCCTGCGATCAGCTGGCGGGCACGTTTGCTTGCTGCAAGTACAAGAGAATAACGGCTGTTCAGCACGAGAGCCTCATCGTCGTCCTCGTTGTTTGTGTTGATAGCCTCAATTAATTCTGAATAAGATGGATGTATCATATCTTTTCTCCCTTCTGTAACGGCAGGGCCGTATTTAACTTGTTAATTGGTATTTATAAAAAAGCTTCCGCTTCTTTCTGGATCCTGGATACAAAATCATGATTCCTGGATGTACGCATGCGCTCACACCGGATGGTCTCATGAAGTGTATCAACACATTCCTCCAGATCATCATTGATCAGGAGATAATCATATTTATCCATTCCTCTGGATTCTTCAACCGCTCTTCTGAGACGCCCGTTGATCACATCCAGAGTCTCTGTTCCGCGACCTACCAGACGGTTCTTAAGCTCCTCCATAGACGGCGGACATACAAATACCAGCAGTGTATCCGGAAACTTCTCACGGATCTTCATGGCACCCTGGATCTCGATCTCAAGGATCACATCTTTCCCTGCGGAAAGCTGCTCCTCTACATATTTGCGGGGTGTGCCATAATAATTCTCCACATACTGTGCATACTCGATCAGTCCGTCTTCCCGGATCAGCTGTTCAAATTCTTCTTTTGTGCGGAAGAAATAAGCCTCTCCGTCCTTCTCACCCGGTCTTGGATTTCTGGTAGTAACAGAAACAGATAATGCATAATTGTCATATTTTTCCATCAGCCGTTTCATGACAGTACCTTTTCCGGAACCGGAAAAGCCCGAAACAACAACTAAAATTCCCTTACTCATTTCCTTCCTCCCTCATTTCCTCTCCATATGCTTCCGAAAATCTCCTGGCAATAGTTTCCGGCTGCAGAGCGGAAAGGACAAGATAATCATCGGAAGTAACGATCACTGCTTTTGTTTTTCTTCCCTGTGTGGCATCGATCAGAGTTCGGGTCCCCTTGACACTCTGTATCATGCGCTTTACAGGAGCGGCATCCGGACTTACCACAGCCACGATCTTGCGTGAATTGACAACATTTCCAAAGCCTACATTAATAAGTTTCGCCATTTACGCTCTCCCTTTCTGTCTGTGTACAGCCTGTTTCCTGCCCGGTTACTCGATATTCTGGATCTGCTCACGGATCTTCTCGATCTCTGTCTTCAGATCGATGGCCGCGTTGGATACAATAAGATCATTGGATTTAGACAGGATAGTGTTCGCCTCACGGTTCATCTCCTGTGCCATGAAATCCATCTTACGTCCCACGCCCTCGTTCTCATCCAGGATCTTTCTCATTCCGTGGATGTGGCTTCGAAGACGTACCGTCTCCTCATCATTGCAGATCTTATCTGAAAAAAGTATCACCTCTGCGGCGATCCTGGAATCATCGATTTGGTTATCTTCAAGTAGCTCGTGCATCTTGGCTTCCAGTTTCTCCCGATAAGCCTTCACTACTTCCGGAGAACGTTTTTCCACTACATCGACCTTTGCTTCCAGTCCGTCCAGCTTCCCAAGAAGATCCTGTTTCAGATTAGCACCCTCACGCTGGCGGGTCTCCACAAATTTCCGGCAGGCCTCATGAAGCGGACCCTCCAGAAAATTCCAGAGCTCTTCCTCATCCGGAGCCTGCTCTTCCATTGTAAACACATCCGGATATCTGGAAAGTGTGGAAACACGGATATCATTCTCGATCCCCAGTTCCTCACTCATCTGGTTCAGATAGCCCAGATATCCCTTTGCCAGCTCTGCATTGTATTTCAGAGCCATTCCGCCCATTGTATAGTCTTCATAGGTGATGAACACATCGACTTTGCCGCGGCGGATATAAGTCTTCATCACATTTCGGATCTCTCCCTCAAAATAGCTGAGTCTTTTCGGCATTTTGATGTTCAGATCCAGATATCTGTGATTGACGGATTTCAGTTCAACAGAAACCTTACGCTCTCTGGAAACTGCTTCTGCCCTGCCAAAGCCGGTCATACTTTTTATCATGTTATCCTCCAATACTGCCTCTTAAGTTTATCAGCTGCTGATAAATACAGTAACTGATTGCATACGGATTTATTATAGTTCATTCCAAAACCCTAGTCAAACTCTTTTTTTTACTGTTATAATGATTGATGTTGAAATGGAGGTAAAATCATGGCATTTGACGGAATTACAGTTTCTGCTCTCGTGGCAGAGATCGATGATAATTTAAAAGGCGGACGTATCAACAAGATCGCCCAGCCGGAAAACGATGAACTTTTGATCACAGGAAAGGGTGCAAATGGACAGAAACGTCTTCTCTTAAGTGCAAGCGCATCCCTTCCTCTGATCTATTTTACAGATAAGAACCGTATCAGTCCTTTAACCGCACCGAACTTCTGCATGCTTCTCAGAAAGCACATCGGAAGCGCCCGTATCCTTGATGTGAAGCAGCCTGGAATGGAGCGCGTGGTGGAATTTGAGCTGGAGCATCTGAATGAGCTGGGGGATCCCTGCAGAAAGCGTCTGATCATGGAGCTGATGGGGCAAGCACAGCAACATCATCTTCTGTGATGAAAAAGGCATGATTCTGGACAGCATCAAGCATGTTTCTTCCCATATGAGCTCTGTCCGTGAGGTTCTTCCCGGAAGAGAATATTTCATTCCCAATACCAGGGATAAAGAAAATCCGCTGACTGTTTCCGAGGAGGAGTTCACACAGCACATCTGTAAAAAGCCTGTGAATATTTCCAAGGCGCTTTACACTTCACTCACAGGTATGAGCCCGGTAATGGCTGAGGAGATCTGCTACCGTGCATCCATTGACGGAAGCGATGCATCACAGTCCCTGGATGAGGCAGCCTGCACCCATCTTTATCATACCTTTCTCCGCCTTATGGAACAGATTCGGAACAGAGAGTTCACCCCAAATATTGTCTACCGCGGAGAGGAACCTGTGGAATACGGTGTCTTTCCTTATCAGCAGTTTGGCAGTGAATACCGCAGCGAAATCTTTGACAGTGTCTCTGTTATGCTGGAGACCTATTATGCTACCAAAAGTCTGCTGACACGTATCCACCAGAAATCCTCCGATCTTCGCCGTGTAGTACAGACCGCTCTGGAACGTAACCGAAAAAAATACACATCCAGAAAAAGCAGCTGAATGATACTGCAAAAAAAGATAAATTCAAGGTCTACGGTGAACTGATCAACACCTACGGATACGGGCTTGAGGAAGGCTGCAGATCCTTTAAGGCACTGAACTATTACACCAACGAGGAGATCACTATCCCGCTTGACCCGACACTGACTCCGGCACAGAATTCCAAGAAATATTTTTGATAAATACGGAAAGCTAAAGCGTACAGAGGAAGCCGTCACAGAACAGATCACAGATACGGAAAGTGAGATCTCTCATCTGGAATCTATCTCCAATGCTCTGGATATCGCCAGATCTGAAAGTGACCTTTCCCAGATCAAGGAAGAGCTCACTGAGTACGGCTATATCAAACGTCACTACACAAACAAAAAAGGCCAGAAAGCCCAGCCGAAATCCAAACCGCTCCACTACATATCCAGTGACGGTTTTGATATCTATGTGGGAAAAAACAATTTCCAGAATGATGAGCTGACTTTCAAGTTCGCAACTGGAAATGACTGGTGGTTCCATGCAAAGAAAATGGCTGGTTCCCATGTGATCGTCCGCACCAAAGACGGTGAACTTCCGGACCGTACCTTCGAAGAAGCAGGCCGCCTGGCAGCCTGGTACTCCAAAGGACACTCTGCTCCCAAGGTAGAGATCGATTATATCCAGAAAAAGCATGTGAAAAAACCTGCCGGTGCGAAACCCGGTTTCGTTGTTTATTACACCAATTATTCTCTCATGGCTTCTCCAGATATTTCGGATTTGAAAGAGGTTACGGAGTAATAACTATTCAACAAAAAACCTTCCTGTGTTCTCGTATTTCTTCAAGACCGGATACCTGTATCTCTGCAAGTATCTGTCCTGAGAAATTTTTCTGTAAACACAGGAAGTTTTTTTATTGAACATTCGCACTCCGCTTCGTTACATGCTCACGAACAAAAATCGCAAAACGATTTTGTTCAGATCTCCAGTTTTTTCTTCACTGCCGGTGCAATAGACGTATCTGCTTTATGATATGGGATCAGTGTAGACTGCAGTGCATGGTACAGATCAGATTTTCCGGGCCATACGGTTCCTTTCAGATGATTCTGCTCATCTAGCTGATGAAACCAGGAGCCGTTTTCGTGATCCATGACCATTTCATCCAGGTACTTCATAAACGCAGCATAATCTTTCGCATATTTCTCCTTACCGGTCACCTGATAAAGAACTGCAGAGGTATTGATCGCTTCCGCAAGAGTCCAGTGCATACGGTCATGTACCACCGGTTTGCCATTCCAATCTGTCGTGTATACAATTCCCGGTGCACCATCTGCGTTCCAGCCGTCTTTTATTGCTGTTGTGTAAAGGTTTTCTGCTGCCTGAAGATGTATTTCCAGTTTTTCTTTCTCTTCTCCACAGTTTGCAAGCGTCCACTGTGTGATCAGCCTTGCCCATTCGATTCCATGTCCCGGTGTTGCGCCGTATGGCTTGAACGGATCATCCGGACGGTCACGGTTGCAGTCAAGATCTGCCACCCATTCCCTCGTAAAATGTTCCGGGATCCTCCAGGAGTTATCTTCTGCCCACTGGATCACATGATCAATGATCCTGCCTGCACGAATGTGATATTTTTTATCCCCGGTGACATCTCCTGCTGCCAGAAAAGCCTCTACCGTGTGCATATTGGCATTTAATCCCCGGTAATCATCCAGCACGGTAAATTCCGTATTCCAGGTATCGCAGGCCAGCCCCTCCTCTTCATTCCAAAAAGTGTCGGTCATAAACAGCCAATGCCTCTTCAAGGAGCTCTTTCGCCCCGGGCCTTCCGGCTGTCAGTGCGGAAGATGCAGCCAGGATCACAAATGCATGGGCATAACACTGTTTCATTGGGCACAATATCTCCTTCCGGTGTTACACCTGCATACCAGCCACCGTTTTTTTTTCATCGTGAAGCTCTCCCTTCAGACCTTTCAATGCCGCATCCGCAAGCTCTCCGCTTCCCTCATGGCCAAGCATCAGACCCAGACTGTATACATGAGCCATACGACAGGTGATCCAGGTTTCCCGGTTTCTGTCCTTCCATGGTGTTCCGTCGTCCCCCAGATAATAGGAACCTCCATTCGGTGAAGGAAACCGATGTCCGAAATTCAAAAGCTCCTCACAGGATGCTTTCAGGAATTCCCGGTTTTCTTTTGTGTTGATCTCATATTTGCTGTTCATTTCAACCACCCCATCTACTTTTTTCTTTAGGATACCATTCTTTTTTGGGGACTTCAATTCCTTTGGATTCTTTTGACAGATTGACGAAAAAAGGAGAATGCCCTATATGCATTCTCCTCATATCAGATTTCTTAATTCCATTACCGTAACGGTCACAGATATCCCTGTATTAATCTTCAAAACAGGTGATCACATAACGATCACTTTCCATGATCACATCGGAAACATTGTCTCTGTCCCAGATCGCATCACTGATGATATCTTTCAGCTTATCATCCATAACGATATTAAAATTCTCCTCGATCACCTGAAACGGGACTCCCTCATTCTCCTGTGCATACTTCATGATAAAATCAAGAATCTTCTCTTCCATACCTTAAAATCTGCCTTTCTGTAAATACTAACGTTTAATATATTACATCAGATTTCCGCAGATGTCCAGATATTTTCCAGCCATGTCCATGCGGTATTCCATAAGATATTATGCCAGTATACACACCCCTTCACATTTCGTTCTATATCAGAATCTGGTATGTCGGTTCACATATTTTGCTTTATATTTAGAGTACACAATGGTCTGATCCTTGTAAAGGCCATAATATCCCGATGCTGCATAGCTGATAGATACTGCGATCAGATAGAAGGATACTCCCTTAAATCCAAACATTTCAAAAGCGATTAGAATCGAAGTGATCGGACAGTTGGTCACACCGCAGAAAACTGCTGCCATTCCGCAGGCTGCACAGATCGACGGAGAAATTCCCATAAGATTACCCATCACACAGCCAAAGGTAGCTCCAATGCAGAAAGAAGGTACGATCTCTCCCCCGCGGAATCCTGCGCGCATAGTCAGTGCTGTAAGCACCATTTTCCAGAAAAAGGCGAAAGTATCCGCCTGTCCGTTTTCCACCGCTTTTTCAATAAGCTCCGCACCAGCGCCCATATATTCATCTGTTCTCAGAATAAAGGTGACAACAATGACCAGGCAGGCGCCCACTGCAACCCTGACATATTTATTCTTAAACCATCTGCCATAAAGTCCTGCTGCACCATTCAGCGCAATACAGAACATAATGCTGACAACTGCACAGCCCAGAGCGATCACTCCCATTTTCAGGCCAGTTTCCACAGTCAGTGCTGGAATATCCGTCACATGAAAACTTTCCGGTGTGACTCCCATTCCGGCTGCAAATCCGGAAGCGATCAATGACGCAATCATACACGGCATCAGTGCCGCATAATACATCACTCCCACACTGACCACTTCCAGCGCAAAAACTGCCGCTGCCATCGGTGTTCCAAACAGTGCGGAAAACGCCGCGCTCATGCCGCACATGACAATTACATGACGGTCCTCCTCGTCCAGATGGATCCATCTTCCAAGCTGGTTGGCAATACTTCCTCCAAGCTGGATCGCTGCTCCCTCACGTCCCGCAGAACCACCGGTAAGATGAGTCAGCGCCGTTGTGATAAAGATCAGAGGCGCAGAAAGGATTGGCACATCATCTCTGGAACGCACGGTAGAAAGAACCTGATTGGTCCCTCCATCCTCTTTTCCAAGCTTCTCATACAAAAATACAATGACAAGTCCGGATAATGGCAGCAAAAAGAAAATCCATTCATGCGCCTTCCGGTAACTGGTCACTGCCTTCAACGTAAAAGAAAACAGTGTGCTGGCAGCACCTACGATACATCCTGTAATGACAGCAAGAACCAGCCACTTGATCAGATTTGAGATATCCCGGCTGATTCTTGCACTGTAATAATATAAATGTTCCTTTAATCTTTTGTTATGATCGATCCCCATGTTCCTTCCCTTCTTTTCTTTACTGTCTGCATTATACTACATTTTTCCTCTCAGTAAAAGCAGGAAGGAGAAAGCCCTGTTATTTTTTTCCTTCCGGGAAAATATGCCTGTGTATCAGGATCGAGAATACACTGATCATCACAAGAAGCACTGCGGAGAGCCAGAATGCCGGAGACTTCGGATTTTGATATTTGCTCCAAATATTGTAGCGAGAATAACTCCCGGCAGCGTTCCAAGCACGCCACCTGCCATATAGTTCCAAATGGAATCTTTTCAGCTCCGAGAAACAGACTCACAGCATCTCCCGGTAAAAAGTTCAATGTCCGCATAAAAAATGAAATATACAGGCAATTTCCGTTCTGGTAATCTACTACTGTTTTCAGTTTCGGATATTTAGCTGTAAGACTTTCCACCATGGATGCACCTGAGAAGCGTCCCATCCAATATGGAAGTGCCAATGTGACTGCTCTTCCCAGAAAGTTCACCAGAAGTGCTGTTCCTGTAGAAAACAGATGTCCTACAGCCAGCTGCAGAACTGCAATGGGGAATACAAAGGAAACACTTTTCACTGCATAAAGCCCAAGCATAAGTAATGCAGCCTTAACAGGTTCCTCCGGTGTATAGCTTAAGATCCTTTCCACAGACAGATCCTCTCTATAACGGATACAGAAAAGGAGAAGCACAAGAAGGAGCACCGCCGGCAGATATTTTCTGATGTTATCAATCATTTTTTTCATGGTCTGATCCCTCCGTTTTCAAAAAAAGAGCACCGGCACCTGTTTCCGGTACCGTGCTCTTTCATAAGTTCTGCTTTTTTAAGTTTCAGGATCAGCAGCCTTTCTTCGCTGCCTTTCTCTCCTGGTCTTCCTTCCACATTTCCTCTGCTACCGGCTTCCAGTTTTCAGCATACCGGTCACATTTCGCACAGAGATGCTCTGCACTCTCCGGTGACTGAAGATCTGTGGAATGTGCTCCGGATTTTTCTACCATTTCTCTCAGCTTCTGCGGATTTTCAAGCATCGGGCATGGACGGTACATATTGTCATTAAACGGCTGTCCGTCATGATATGCCATCATCATCGGAGACTGCAGTGCTTCCAGAAGTGTTTTCTCGCGGATATTGGAATCAGAATAATGGATAAACACACATGGATCGATATCGCCGTTTGCATTGATATGCAGATAGCGACGGCCGCCTGCAATACATCCTCCCACAAACTCTGCATCATTCTGGAAATCCATGGCAAACAACGGCTTTGTTGCACGGTATTTACGGATACGCTCATAGGTTTCTCTTCTCTGTGCAGGAGTAGGAAGCAGCTCCGGTGCTGCATCATTTCCAACCGGCATATAATGGAAATACCAGATAAAGTACGCTCCAAGATCGATCAGGCTGTCGTAAAATGCCTCTGATGTGATAGACTCGAAATTTGCACTCGTATAACATGCAGAGATACCAAATACAAGCTTCTTCTCTCTGAGAAGATTGATGGCCTTGATAACCTTCTGGTATACACCATTTCCTCTTCTGCCATCTGTTGCAGTCTCAAATCCTTCCAGTGAAATTGCAGGAACAAAGTTTCCTACCCGAAGCATATCATTTGCAAAATCCTCATCGATCAGTGTTGCATTTGTGAAGGAAAGGAAGATACAGTCATTATGTTTCTCGCAAAGACGGATCAGATCCTTTTTTCTTACAAGTGGCTCTCCGCCTGTGTAAATATACATATAAACGCCAAGCTCCTTACCCTGGCGGATGATGTCATCGATCTCATCGTAGGTGAGGTTCAGCTTGTTTCCATACTCTGCTGCCCAGCATCCTGTACAGTGCAGGTTACATGCACTTGTTGGGTCAAGAAGGATTGCCCACGGGATATTACAGCCATATTTCTCACGGCATTCATCCTGTTTCTTCCAGCCTGCAAGATTTGCATTGATAAAGAAGTTTGCAACCAGAGTTTTCATAACATGCGGATCAATATCAGTTACCAATCTATGAATAAACGGATAATACGGATGTTCCGGATTAGAAATGGCTGCGCGGATCATTGCTCTCTGTGTAGGAAATCCACCACCGGAAAATTTATCTGCCCAGTCCATGATCTTGATAAAATTCTTATCCGGATCTTTATAAACATAATTGAATGCCTGTTCAAGCCCGAATTTCTTAAGTGTGTTCATTGCGCTCATACTATCTCTCCTTATTTCTCTCAATGTAAATATGCAATCTAGCTAAACGGACATCTTCATTCCGTCACACTGCATTTCGAGTACCAAAGCTTTCTTGCTATCTTTGCCTGACTCATGGTGTTACTGTACGTTTTTTCCATTTGAATAACAATAGACAATATAATTGGCATGACCAAAAACTAGGCAAATCTGTTAAAATGCCTAAATATTATTGGCATTTATTCTAAATAACATTAGTTATTTTTGTGCATACTTACTTCACGATGTTTATCCATATAAAAAACACCCTGGCAAAAGCAGAAATATCTTCCGCCCTGCTTCGGGTGTTTTTGAATTTACTTATTACTTTACTACGATATTGATGATCTTCTTCGGTACGTAAATCTCTTTGATGATATTTCCGGAAATCTTATCTGCAACTGCCTTCTTTCCTTCGGCAATCGCATCTTCTTTGGAGATTTCTGCCGGAATACTGATAACAGCCTTGGTCTTGCCGTTGATCTGAACCGGAACCTCGATCTCATCATCCTTCATAAGCTCCTCATCGTGAGCCGGCCACTGTGCATGGAAAATGGAATCCTCATGACCAAGCTTCTCCCAGATCTCCTCTGCAATATGAGGAACAAATGGCGCAAGAAGAATGGTAACTGTCTCGATGGTTTCTTTGTCAACAGCGCCGTCATTCTGCTTTGCGATAGCGATCAGCTTGTTTGTGTATTCCATAAATCCGGACACTACGGTATTCAGGCTGAAGGCCTCAAGTCTGCTGGTGATATCGTATACCATCTTATGACGGGTCTTCTCCATCTCTTTGGTAGCCGGGATATCTTTCTCAATGCTGTCAAGAGCCAGATTCCAGAAACGTTTCAGGAATCTGGATACACCATCGATTCCTCTGTCATCCCACTCTGCATCCAGTTCCGGCGGTCCTACGAACAGCTCATACATACGTAAGGAATCACATCCGTAATCATTTACAAGATCATCCGGTGAAATAACATTTCCTTTGGATTTACTCATCTTGATTCCGTTTTTACCTGTGATCATACCCTGGTTGAACAGCTTGACAAACGGCTCATCGAAATCAATAGCTCCGATATCATACAGGAACTTGGTGTAGAATCTGGAGTACAGAAGATGAAGAACAGCATGCTCTACACCACCGATATACATATCTACCGGCAGATATTTATCAGCTTTCTCTTTGGAAACCAGTTCTTTATTATTCTTATTATCTACATAACGGAGGAAATACCAGGAAGATCCTGCCCACTGAGGCATGGTGTTTGTCTCACGTTTTGCAGGAGCACCACAGCATGGGCATGTGGTATTTACCCACTCGTCAATAGCTGCAAGCGGTGACTCTCCGGTTCCTGTCGGCTGGTAGCTTTCTACCTCCGGAAGTCTTAACGGAAGCTGATCCTCCGGTACCGGTACCGCACCGCATTTCGGGCAGTGTACGATCGGGATCGGCTCACCCCAGTAACGCTGGCGGGAAAATACCCAGTCTCTCAGTTTGTAGTTGACAGTCTTACGTCCGATACCCAGCTTCTCGATGATATGCGGTGCTTCCTTCTTCAGTACGGAAGATTCCATTCCGTTCCACTCACCGGAGTTGATCATGGTTCCGGAAGCCTCTGTGTAAGCTTCTGTCATATTCTGAATTTCTTTACCATCTTTTGCGATAACCTGGATGATCGAATATCGAATTTCTTGCGAACTCAAAGTCACGGTCATCATGAGCAGGTACACACATGATAGCACCTGTACCATAATCAGCAAGTACATAGTCAGAAAGCCAGATTGGAAGCTTCTCGCCGTTCAGCGGATTGATCGCATAAGTACCTGTGAACACACCGGTCTTCTCTTTATCCTGAAGACGGTCTACATTGGATTTCATGGAAGCATCAAAGATATATTTCTCTACAGCCTCTCTTGTCTCGTCTGTTGCAAGAGATTTTGCAAGAGCATGCTCCGGTGCAAGTACCATGAATGTTGCTCCATGAAGAGTATCCGGTCTTGTTGTATAGACCGTGATCTTCTCTTCTCTTCCCTCAACCGGGAAATCGACCTCTGCGCCGTAGGATTTGCCGATCCAGTCTGTCTGCATCTTTTTAACCTTCTCCGGCCAGTCCAGTTTATCCAGATCACTTAAAAGTCTGTCTGCATATTTTGTGATGCGGAGCATCCACTGACGGAGGTTCTTTTTGGTAACCGGAGTGCCACAACGCTCGCAGCATCCGTTTACAACCTCTTCATTTGCAAGACCTGTCTTACAGGAAGGGCACCAGTTGATCGGGAACTCCTTCTCATATGCAAGCCCCTCTTTGAACATTTTTACAAAGATCCACTGTGTCCATTTGTAGAAATCCGGATCTGTTGTGTTAACTTCCATATCCCAGTCATAGATCGCTGCGATATCGTTGATCTGACGTTTGATATTTTTGATGTTTGCTGCTGTAGATACTGCCGGATGAACACCCATCTTGATGGCATAATTCTCAGCCGGGAGACCAAAAGCGTCCCATCCCATCGGATGGATCAGGTAATAACCCTGAAGCATTTTATAGCGGCTCCATACATCAGAGATCACATAGCCTCTCCAGTGTCCTACATGAAGACCGTTTCCGGACGGATACGGGAACATATCCAGACAGTAGTATTTCGGTTTCTTGCCATCATTGACATTTACCGGCTTTTTCTCCCAGTTTGTGCGCCATTTCGCTTCGATGGCTCTATGGTTATAAGGTGCAGCCATTTTTTTATTCCTCCTGACAAATTACTCAGTATTAATACTTTAATGCTTTCACACACTGCTATTAATTTTAACTACTTATGATGTATTTGTCAAACAAAAATCCAAAAACAGCCCTTTTCCATCAAAATATACATGAACCTGCAATCCTGGCCTGGTTTAGTTGACGCTTCTTTTTTCACATGATATAATTTCCTGCATGTATTTTCCTATATTATACATACCATACATATTTATCTTAGGAGGGAACGCATAAATGAAATCTTTTTATTCCTGGTACCGGAAGCATATTACCGGTGCGATCTTTACAGGACTGATCCTGGGTATCCTCACAGGACTTTTCCTGGCCGGACGGTTTGAACCTGTCCTCACTGTGACCAGTCTGATCGGAAGTATCTACATGAACGCCCTGAACATGATGATCTTTCCCATGGTCTTCTGTTCCATTGTCATTGGAATCTGTTCCATCGGAAACGCACGTACTACCGGCAAGATCACTGCAGCATCCATGATCTATTTTCTCTGCACAACGGCACTTGCCAGCCTGTGCGGACTGATCATCCCGAGACTGATCCATCTCGGAAAGGGAGTCAAATTTGAGATGGCAACAGCCGATATCCAGGCTACAGAAATGAGCAGTATCCTTGACACCCTGAAAAACCTGATCCCTTCCAACCCAATCGCCGCATTTGCTGACGGAAACATGCTCCAGGTTCTGGTGTTTGCCCTGATCATCGGTTTCACACTGATCGCAGTCGGTGAAAAAGGAACTCCATTCCTGAATCTGATTGATTCCATCAATGAAGTATGCCTGAAGATCATCACAACCATCATGTACTTTACACCCATCGGTGTTTTCTGTACCATCGTACCGGTTGTGGAAGCCAACGGAACTGAAACGATCATTTCCCTTGCAACACAGCTTGTCATTCTGTATGTGGCATTCTTTGGCTTCGCTATTGTAGTGTACGGTCTCTCTGTAAAGCTGATCGGCAAACAGAGTCCGCTGAAATTCCTGAAAGCGATCCTGCCAGCAGCACTGAACGCCTTCGGAACCTGCTCAAGCTCCGCAACCATTCCATTAAGCAAGCAGTGTATGGAAGAAGAAATGGGCGTATCCAACCAGATCACCAGCATCGCCATTCCTCTTGGTGCTACCGTTAATATGGATGCTGTATCTATCCTGATGTCCTTTATGATCATGTTCTTTGCAAACGCCTGCGGGATCCATGTAAGTATTCCTCTTATGATCATTATCCTTCTTGCAAACGTACTGCTTTCCGTTGGTACTCCAGGTGTTCCCGGTGGTGCTATCGCATCTTTCGCAGCACTGGCAACTATGGCCGGACTTCCTGCCGGAGTTCTTGGTGTTTATATCAGCATCAATACCCTCTGTGATATGGGCGCCACCTGTGTCAATGTTATCGGTGACATGGCATGCTGCTCTGTACTGAAAAATGTTATCCAGATTGAGGAAGAAGCATAAACAAATCTTTCTGAAGTGTTATTTAAACAGAATGCGAATTACTTTACATAAAATATTTTATGTAAAGCAGCAATAGCAAAAGCCGTAAGATATATGTTTAAGAAACTTTCACATATACTTACGGCTTTTCTGTTTATCAACTGTTCACATCCTGTATTCTTTATACTGTTTAACGCAAATGATGTAACACAGAAATTTATATTTCATTTTGCTGACTTTATTTTTTCAGAACACGGTAATTTTCTTCTCTGTCGTAATCCTTATGGACCCCATCGTCCTCATATAAGGTATACTCCGCACCTTCATATCCGAGAAGCTGCATATTTTTTGTATCCAGAGCTGCCACACATTCCGCTGCTTCTGCAACCGGAATACATTTTCCCTTCCGGATAAACAATGGAATCTCATTCAGTGCCACCTCTACATAATGAACACCCTTTTCAAGGATCTCCTCTGCAATGGTTCCATCCGGAAGGAATTTCACAAACTTCATCTCCTCCGGAAGATATACATAACGGCCTCTTGCGTTCTGTTCATAAACCGGAGCGATCATGATCTCATTTCCAAGAAGCAGCTGGTCTTCCACATGTACAGCAATCTTATCCTCCGGATAAACAAAGCCCAACGGCCGGAAATACATATCATCGTTCAGAGCCGCCTTCATATATTCACTGTAAAGATATGGAATAAGACGATATCTTACACCGATCACATGACGGAAATCTTCCACATTTTCAAACTGGTAGCATTCCTGCTCTCTGGTACCGATCGCTGTATGATCACGCATCAGCGGTGTGAATACTCCAAGTGCCAGGAAACGAAGCAGCAGTTCTCTTGTTGTATCAGCGCCAAATCCACCCAGATCTGCTCCTGCATACAGGAAACCACACATATTCAGAGATGGCATCATCTTCAGGTTCAAAAGGATATGAGCCCACCAGGATTTATTATCGCCGGTCCAGATCCCACCATAACGATGCATACCAATATAGGATGATCTGGAGAACATCAGAAAACGTTTTTCCGGATCGATCCGTTCAAAAGCCTCCCCTGCTGCTCTGGTCATATTGTAGCCAAACAGGTTATGGACTTTGTCATGGCGGATCTTTCTGCCATCCACATTATGGTAAAATCTCCGATAATCTTCCGGATTGTTTGCAACATTGCGAAGTGCACTCTGCATCTTCCAGATATGGATCTTTCCTTCCGTATCTTTTGCAAATTCTCCTGCAAGCTCTTTGACCTCTTTCATTCCCTCTGTGGAATAGAAGATCGCCGGCTCATTCATATCGTTCCAGAAACCGTCGATTCCCTTCTCGATCAGGAAACGGTATTTGTCACCGAACCATTTTCTGGCATCTTTGTTCAATACATCCGGAAAATGAGTATCCCCCGGCCATACAGCAGCTACAAAATCACTGCCGTCCTCTCTCTGGCAGAAATAGCGGTTTTTAACACCCTCCTCATAAACATCGTATCCCGGCTCTACCTTGACGCCGGCATCGATGATCGGGATCAGACGGATATCCTGATCCTTCAGTTCCTTTACGAATTCCGGAAAATCCTGAAAATTCTCTTCACTTAATGTAAAGTCCTTATAAGACTGCATATAATCAATATCCATATAGATCATATCAATAGGAATATGATTTTCACGATATCCAGCTGCAACCTTCCGGAAATCCTCTTTTGTAGTATAGCCCCATCTGCTCTGGCCAAATCCAAAGGCAAATTTCGGCGGGATATAGCTTCTTCCGATCACATGACGGAACTGCTTTACAATATCATAGGGACTCTCCCCTTCGATCACATAAAGCTTCAGGTCTGCATTTTCGCAGGTTACCTTCATGGTATCCATTCTGGTATAGCCAATGTCAAAGGTGATCGCTGCCGGATAGTCAAAAAACATTCCAAAGGTTTCTTTTCCGGACACAATGATAAGATTATGTGCACCGTACAGGGAATGTTTATCCTCTGTATGCTCCGGATCATCAGTACAGTTACTGGTGTAAATGAATCCTCTCTTGTTGATACCGCGGTTGGATTCTCCCAATCCGTAGACGATATCCTCTTCATCCATGATATAAGTAAAAGAAAATCCATCTTCTGCACAGATTTCTCCATATCCTGGCTTTCCTTCTGCTGTCTCAATGTTTTCTGTCAGTGCCTCAGTCTCAAAGGGCTCTCCATATACATATTTTTTTATCATTTTTCCCTCTCCTGTTACAGATTTCTGTAAAGAACAAATGCCTCATAAGGTTTCAGGACCACTTTCTTTCCAAAATCCTTTCTTCCAAGATTTGTGATCAGACATTCTGCATTTTTCTGAAATTCTTCCGGAATTTCCATTTCTGCCACATGCTCACTGAAATTGCAGACTGTGAGAAGCTTCTCTCCCTCAAGAGTTCTGGTATATGCAAAAATCTGATCATGATCTCTGTAAAGTGCCTCAAAAACACCGTAAACGATCACTGGTTTTTCTTTTCTTAAACGGATCAGCTTCTGATAATAATGGAAAATAGAATTCGGATCTGAAAGCTGCTGCTTCGCATTGATCTCCTTATAATTAGAGTTTACCCTGATCCATGGCGTTCCCTCCGTAAAGCCGGCCTGATGAGAATCCTCCCACTGCATTGGTGTTCTGGCATTGTCACGTCCTCTCAGCATCAGGCACTTCATCATATATTCCGGTGTATAAATACCTGCTTCTGTATATTCATGGAAATACTGAATACTCTCGATATCACGATAATCCTTAAGCTCTGTAAAATAAGCATTGGTCATTCCAAGCTCTTCTCCCTGATAAACATAAGGAGTTCCCTGCATCATATGAAGACAGGTTGCCAGCATCTTGGCTGAAGTTTCCCTGTATGCCGGATTATCATTTCCAAATCTGGAAACACTTCTTGGCTGGTCATGATTTCCAAGAAACAGACTGTTCCATGCTTTTCCCGCAAGCTCTTCCTGCCATTTGATCATAACCTTTTTAAATTCCTGGAAATCGTATTTCTCGGTAGTCCATTTACCATGGTCTGATCCCTGATCCTCTACATGCTCAAACTGAAACACCATGTTCAGCTCATTCCTGTCCTCACCTGCATATTTCTGTGCCTCTTCGATAGTCACACCGGAGGTTTCTCCAACTGTCATCACATCGTATCGGGATAAAACCTCTCTGTTCATTTCCTGAAGAAACTCATGGATCCTCGGGCCATGGACGCAGTAAGGACCAAAATCACCGTATAATCCTCCATTCATTTCTCCATCCGGATATGACTGATCCTTGGAGATCATGCTGATCACGTCCATTCGGAAACCGTCGATTCCTTTTTCACACCAGAAATTCATCATATCGTAAACTTCCTGACGAACCTTTTCATTTTCCCAGTTCAGATCCGGCTGTTTTCTTGAAAACAGGTGAAGATAATACATCTCTGTCTGAGGATCATACTCCCATGCAGGTCCTCCGAACGCACTTCCCCAGTTATTCGGTTCTTTTCCATTCACCGGCTCTCTCCAGATATAGTAATCCCTGTAAGGATTATCTTTGGATTTCCTGCTTTCAATAAACCAGTTGTGTTCATCGGAAGTATGGTTTACGACCAGATCCATGAGGATCTTAATGCCCCGTTTATGCGCTTCTTCAAGAAGCTTTTCATAATCCTCCATGGTTCCATATTCTTTATAGATTCTGCGGTAATCGGAAATATCATAGCCATTGTCATCCTGCGGAGATTCCAGCATGGGTGAGATCCAGAGAACATTTACTCCCAGTTCTTTCAGATAGTCCAGTTTTTCTATGATCCCGGGAATATCACCAATTCCGTCTCCGTTGCTGTCCTTAAAACTTCTCGGGTAGATCTGATATACCACGCTTTCTTTCCACCAGTTTTTTTTCATGGTAAATGCCTCCTTTTTCTGTTGATTCTTAAAATCAGCATATCCTATCCACCCTTTAAAATCAACAGGTTTCTCGTGAAACTTAAATTACTGACCAAACTTTTTTGTTTTTTTTATTGCATGTTTTAACAATTAAAGCACTACTGTCCGACGAAAGAATTCCTACCACATTCCGGAGAGGCACCAGGAAAAAGTCATCACAACATAAAAAAAGAGATCCTGCTACTCTTTTACAGAATC
>ENA-OQBV01000337-OQBV01000337.1-human-gut-metagenome-genome-assembly--contig:-NODE-337-length-27251-cov-4.110493_pt1 | contig 27251 bp, 23 predicted proteins | sample MGYA00242750_ERZ504559 | MGnify/ENA primary metagenome ERZ504559 (study PRJEB26092, sample SAMD00036230) | human gut metagenome | host: Homo sapiens | study: EMG produced TPA metagenomics assembly of... | reverse complement strand
TCGAGCTCATCATCTGCTGCCTGTACTCCCCGTTATCATCTTGGGCCAACTGGGTCAAGCGTTTGGCAGCAATCCTTAGCGACACTACTACTATTTTTCACAATCGGTCACATGGAAAAAAATCTGGCCAATAGCATCAGTGTTATTTTCAGCTGCTAACTGGGTATTGGCCACAAGAGCTGTTCCAATTTCACCATAGGCACCGATTGCTGTGTCTTTATTCTTATAAACACCAATCACACGATAATCATTGTTTCCAATAGTAACCACTTGGTTAAGGGCATCCCCATTCGTCTCAAAGAGTTTTTTAGCCACCATCTGATCAATGACAATAACTCGTGAAAAGTTTTTATAATCATTGTCTTGCAAGGAACGTCCTGTCAACATCTCTAACTTTTTAGCTTTAAAGTAGCCCTGACTGGCACCTGTGATATTAACATTCTTCACGGTCTTTTTTTGGAGGGAGATAGAGGAAGTTAGGCTGTTAGTCACAAAATAACTATCAATACCAGGCGTCTGCCTAGCCACTTGCTCCAACCAAACTTCTTTAACCGGTTTGGTTGGTTGTGACAAGTCCGCATAGGCAGGATCTAGCTCCTCACCCTTGGCTTCATAGTAGACTTGAACAGTATCCTTATCACCTGTCACACTATCGGTAACACTCTGACGCATCCCATTTCCTAGCCCCATGATAAGTACTACCGCAGCAACACCAATGATAATCCCCAACATGGTCAGGAAGGACCGCATCTTGTGAGAACGAATAGAACTAAGAGCAAATTTCCAATTTTCCATTCTTACCTCCTAGTCTATCCGAACGCTGTCCGTTGTGTCTTGGGTGATTTCCCCATCACGGATGACAATCTTACGTCGGGCATAATCCGCAATCTCAGGTTCATGGGTAACCATGACAATGGTCTTCCCTTCTCGGTTTAGCTGGGTTAAGAGATCCATAATCTGGGTTCCTGTCTTGGTATCAAGCGCACCCGTAGGTTCATCCGCCAAAATGATTGCTGGATCGTTAGACAGTGCACGCGCAATAGCCACCCTTTGCTTCTGTCCACCAGACAGCTCTGACGGCAAATGATGGCTGCGGTCTGACAAGCCGACTTTTTCCAAGAATTGTTGTGACCTTTGCTTACGTTCACGTGGAGATTTCCCCGCATAAATCAGGGGAAGCTCTACGTTCTTTTGGGCACTTAACTTTGGCAAGAGAAAAAACTGCTGAAAGATAAAGCCAATCTGGTTATTTCTTACCTTGGCCAAGCGGTTTTCAGAGAGCTCAGCTACATTCTCTCCCTCGAGTTGATAGGAACCTGTAGTCGGTTGATCAAGAAGTCCAATAATATTCATGAGGGTTGATTTCCCTGATCCAGAAGGGCCCATGATTGCCACGAAGTCCCCTTCTTCTACCGATAAGTCAATCCCCTTAAGGACCTGCAAGGACTCTTGACCATTTTTGAAAGACTTGGTGATGCCTTTTAAGACCATAAGTGCTGGCTTAGTCACTAGACTTCACCTCTTCTCCACTAGTGTCTTTTGATTTTTTGCTATCGGCATCCGTCACATTCTTCAGGGTCTCGCCATCCTTAAAGGATTTTTCAGCCTTGGTGATAACCTTTTGACCTTCTTTAAGCCCTGAAGCAATTTCTTGTTGCTTAGCATCTGCATTGCCAAGTTTGACCTTGACCTGCTTGATTTTTTGACTCTCCTCATCGTAAACCCAGACGTAGTTGTCAGACCCTTTCTTGGTCACAGCAGTTACTGGAACTAACAGGGCATCATCATCTTTGGTCACTTCAAGAGATACATTGAAACCTTGCTTGAGCTTACCGATTGGACTAGTCAGTTGAACCTTGTATTCATACTGAGAACCTGACTGACCTGAGTTGCCAGATGTACCCGCTGACTGACTGGCATTTTGCTTAGGATAATTGGAAACGTAGCTAACTTTCCCTGTCCAAGTTTGATCTGGGTATACTTTGGAAGTAATTTTGACCTTTTGACCTACTGAAATATTTGGAATGTCATATTCCGTTAAGGTTCCTTGAATCTCAAATTGGCCTTCACTGGTCACATGAACTAGAGTCTGGCTCTCTTTTGAAGCAGGATCCACAGAGTCCGCAACTTCTACAACTGTCCCATTAACATCTGAGACAATGACTGTTTGGTTGAGAACGTCTTGTGCCTTTTCTAGCTCTGATGCTGCGTTAGCAACAGCATCATTATAATCTTGCAAGGTTTGGTAATTACTTGCCTCGGTTTGCTGACGCTGTTGAGGGCTAACGGTAGCCGTCGAATCATCCTCATCCGAATCACTACTTGTTTGTGCCGAAGCTGCAGGAGCTGTCCCATACTGTTGGAAATAATTACGGTCACGAACTGCCTTATTATAGGCACGGCTAGCCGTATCATAGGCTGCTTGGGCAGAGGTACTGTCGTATTGGACCAGTTGCTGACCAACGCTAACTTCCTCACCAACAGAGACTGTCACAGTGGCATTGCGTCCAATGGTATTGTCAAAATAAACGTACTGTTCCGACTGAGCCTTCACCATGCCAGTCAGAAGGGTGGACGAGGCCAACTGCCCCTTGGTTACCTTACTTGCTGTAGGGGACTCGGAAGCCTTATCATCTTTGCCACCACCTGCAAAAAGGTTAAAACCTAGGACCAAAAGGACAAGGAAGCCAATTCCTCCAATGATCCAAACTCTTTTTTTATTTTTAAATAACTTTGGACTGATTTTCTTTCGCATAAGTCTCTCTTTTCTTTTGTACCACATAAATAAAACAATTGTAATACTTTTAACTTTCTGTGTCAATGGCCTTCGCTTAAATCCATGACACCATAGTGCAGCTTTTGATTGGGACGAATCTGACGTTCAAACCCAAGTTCCTCAAACACGGTATCTCGAAAATGCGCCTTGATGATAATTTTTTCTCGTGCGACACGCTTAGCCTCATTTAGCCATTCTTCTGTCAGACGACTGCCATTAGCTAGAGGTTTGATAGCTTGTAGATTTTCCGATTCCTTGATAGTCTCTGAAAACATAGGATCTGCATAAATGATGTCAAAAGAATGATCAGCCTGGGATTTCAAAAAGGATAAACTACCGCTCTTAATTGTCTTAATAGACCGCATCGCTTTTTCAAGCTTCTTATCATCTGTCTGATAAGTGGCCAGACCACGAGAAACCACCTGAAAAATCACTTCTTGACTCATCAAGGGCAGTCACCTTATTTCCCGCTGCCGCCATAACTAGACTATCGGAAGCCAGACCCATGGTCGTGTCGAGAATAGACTTGCTAGACGAACCCAAAAGATTGACTAGAGCATCGTGTGGTGCCTTAATCCGAAGAACTGCTGTATCTGGATGAAAGGACAGCTCACTGCCATCCGCATTGACAAAAGACAGTCTGTCTTTATATAGAAGATAAAAAGCTCCAAATCGCTCTAAACATTTTGCCAAGGATAACTTGCGACGAGGTTTGATAGGCAGCCCCGAGTTCGCTAGCTAATTCTTGGGCATGCGCAATCAAGGCCTCATTTTCACGTAAAGATGTGGTAATAATCATGTTTCTAGTATAGCAGAATCTTTGGAAACAAAACCATAGTCTTAGCTTTCATTTGCATTTGTTAGCTTACATTTGTGTAAGAAAAAAGCCCCAGCAAAGCTGAGACTTCATTTCGTGATTAGATAGCTTCTGTTGTAAAGCTACGGCTTTCAAGCACACGCACCATAGCATCTGCTGTATCAAGCGCTGTGAAGAGTGGAATTCCAGCTTCAATAGCTGAGCTACGGATAGCTGCTCCGTCTTCGTCATAAGTACGTTTGTTACCAACCGTATTGATAATAGCTTGCGCTTTACCTGTACGAACGAGGGCTGGAATGTCGTTATCATCATTTTCACCCAATTTGTTAACAAGCGTTGCGTGAACCCCGTGTTCATTCAAGAACTTAGCTGTTCCCTCAGTTGCATAGATACCATAACCGATAGCATCGAAACGACGGGCCAAGTCAAGGGCTTCTTCTTTAGTATCATCATGAATAGTAAAGATAACATTACCAAAGGTTGGCAAATGGAGGTAAGATGCTTCAAAGGCTTTGTAGAGCGCTTTTTCAAGAGTCGCATCTGTCCCCATAACTTCACCAGTTGATTTCATTTCAGGTCCAAGGAGGCTATCTACCTTAGCCAATTTTGTGAATGAGAAGACTGGTGCTTTGACATGGACATGGTTGCTTTCTGGGTAAAGACCATCTTTGTAACCTTGCTCAGCCAATGATTTACCAAGAATCAAGTTTGTAGCAACTTGAGCCATTGGGATATCAGTCACCTTAGACAAGAATGGTACGGTACGACTAGCACGTGGGTTAACCTCGATAACATAGACCGTTTCATCCTTAATAACGAACTGGATGTTCATCATACCGATACAGTTAAGACCAATAGCCAAGCGTTTAGTGTAGTCAGCGATAGTCTCTTGGATTTTCTTAGAAAGGGTTTGTGGTGGGTAAACTGCCATTGAGTCCCCTGAGTGAACCCCTGCACGCTCGATGTGTTCCATAATACCTGGAATCAAGACATCCTTACCATCAGAGATGGCATCCACTTCACACTCACGTCCGATGATATAGCTATCAACAAGGACTGGGTGGTCTGGACTTGCCTTAACGGCTGTACGCATGTAAGAACGAAGGTCTTCTTCATTTTCAACGATTTCCATGGCACGTCCACCCAAAACGTATGATGGACGAACAAGAACTGGGAAGCCAATCTTACGAGCTGCTTCAACCGCTTCTTCTTCATTTGTCGCTGTTTGTCCTGGTGGTTGTGGAATGTCCAAATCTTTAAGGGCTTGTTCAAAGAGGTCACGGTCTTCGGCACGGTCAAGGTCAGCAACCTGTGTACCCAAGATTTTCACACCAGCTTTAGACAATGGCTCTGCCAAGTTGATGGCTGTTTGTCCACCAAACTGAACCACGACACCCTTAGGTTGTTCCAATTCGATAACGTTCATCACGTCTTCGAAAGTCAATGGTTCAAAGTAAAGTTTATCTGAAACTGAGAAGTCTGTTGAAACTGTCTCAGGGTTAGAGTTCATGATGATAGCTTCGTAACCTGCAGCCTGGATAGCTTTTACAGAGTGAACTGTCGCATAGTCGAACTCAACCCCTTGTCCGATACGGATAGGACCTGAACCAAGAACGATGACAGATTCTTTATCAGATTTGATTGATTCATTTTCCCACTCGTAAGTTGAGTAGAAATACGGTGTTGATGACTCGAACTCAGCCGCACAGGTATCGACCATCTTGTAAACAGGAACAATATGATTTTCCAAACGTGTCGCACGTACTTGGTCAGCTGTTTGATTCCAAAGATCAGCAATCTTACGATCAGAGAAACCGTTACGTTTAGCTTCTTTCAGAACTTCAACATCGCCTACGTGAGTAGCCAATTCTTGTTCCAATTCAAAGATATGGAGCAATTTGTCAAGGAAGAAGATATCAATCTTAGTCAACTCTGACAATTCTTCAATAGTGTAACCACGACGGATAGCTTCAGAGAGGTAGAAGAGACGGTCGTCTTGAGCTTTAACAATCTTTTCAACCAAGGCGTCGTCTGTGACATCCGCAAGCTCAGGCATTTCATTGTGGTAAACACCGATTTCAAGTGAACGGCAGGCTTTAAGAAGTGACTCTTCGATGTTACGACCGATAGCCATAACTTCACCTGTTGCTTTCATCTGAGTACCAAGGCGACGTTCACCATGTTCAAATTTATCAAATGGGAAACGTGGAATCTTAGCAACCACATAGTCAAGAGCTGGTTCAAACATGGCATAAGTTGTACCAGTGACTGGGTTAATCATTTCATCAAGTGTCAAACCAACAGCGATCTTGGCTGCCAATTTGGCGATTGGGTAACCAGTTGCTTTTGAGGCAAGGGCTGATGAACGTGATACACGAGGGTTTACTTCGATAACATAGTACTTGAAGCTATTAGGGTCAAGAGCCAACTGTACGTTACAGCCACCCTCAATTTTAAGGGCACGGATAATCTTCAAGCTGGCATCACGAAGCATTTGGTTTTCAATATCTGACAAGGTTTGCGTTGGGGCAAATACGATTGAGTCCCCTGTGTGGATACCAACTGGGTCAAAGTTTTCCATGTTACATACCACAAGAGCATTGTCTGCGGCATCACGCATAACTTCGTATTCGATTTCCTTGAAACCAGCGATAGAACGCTCAATCAAACATTGTGTTACTGGTGACAATTTCAAGCCATTTTCAGCGATTTCACGAAGTTCTTCTTCGTTGGCACACATACCACCACCAGTACCACCAAGGGTAAAGGCTGGACGAACGATAACTGGGTAGCCAATCTCTGTCGCAAAGGCAACTGCTTCTTCAACTGTATTGACGATTTCAGATTCTGGAATAGGTTGTTCCAAATCTTCCATCAATTGTTTGAAGAGGTCACGGTCTTCGGCTTGGTCAATGGCAGACAATTTTGTTCCCAAAAGCTCTACTCCGAGTTCTTCAAGAATACCAGCTTTTGACAATTCCATTGCCATGTTCAAACCAGTTTGTCCACCAAGTGTTGGCAAGAGGGCATCAGGACGCTCTTTACGAAGAATACGTGTGACAAACTCAAGCGTAATTGGTTCAATGTAAACCTTGTCTGCGATTTCTTTATCAGTCATGATTGTCGCAGGGTTAGAGTTAACAAGGACAACACTGTAACCTTCTTCTTTCAAGGCCAAGCAAGCTTGCGTACCAGCGTAGTCGAACTCAGCAGCCTGACCAATGATGATAGGACCAGACCCGATAACCATAATTTTTTTAATATCAGAACGTTTAGGCATAATTTATGATACAAAGCCCGTTAAGGACCCAGTGAAAATAGGAAACGTGATGACGACGCCTAAGCGCCTAGTCACCGTTTATCTTTTTCACACAGTCCTTAGGGCGTGTTCACTTCCGTGAACCTGTATCTTCTCCTTTCTATTTGACAACTCTCTGGTTGTCATTAAATAAGGTAGTAGACTGGGGCGAACAAGAGTCACACCCCACTATAGTCACTAGACAGTTGCAATTAACGACGTGCTTTTTCAGCTTGGAAAGCATCAATCAATTCCAAGAACTCATCGAAGAGATAGCTAGCATCGTGTGGACCAGGTGCTGCATCTGGGTGGAATTGCACTGAGAATGCAGGGAAGTCACGGTGACGAACACCTTCAACTGACTTATCGTTAATTTCTTCGTGTGTTACCATGAGGCAATCTGGAAGTGTCTCACGGTCAATGGCATAACCATGGTTTTGGCTGGTGAAATCAACACGACCAGTCGCAATTTCACGAACCGCATGGTTAAATCCACGGTGACCAAACTTCATCTTGTAGGCCTTGGCACCATTCGCCAAACTAAACAACTGGTGACCCATACAAATACCAAAAAATTGGAATTTTGCCTTGAATGCCACGAATCATATCAAGTGCATACGGTACATCTTCAGGGTTACCTGGACCGTTTGACAACATCACACCATCTGGATTAAGATGGAGAATTTCTTCAGCAGTGATATCATGTGGCACAACAGTCACGTTACAGTCACGTTTTGAAAACTCACGCAAGATAGAGTGCTTGAGACCAAAGTCAACCAAAACGATATTTTTACCAACACCTGGTGCTGGGTAGGCTGTCTTAGTTGATACCTGCTCAATATTGTTGGTTGGCAAAACAGTCGCACGCAATTGATCTTGCAAGTGCTCGATACTGTCACCAGGGCTGGCCAAAGTGGCTTTCATGGTACCGTGTTGACGGATAATCTTAGTCAAGGCACGTGTATCAATACCAGAGATACCAGGGATGTTTTTCGCCTTCAAAAACTCATCCAAGGTCATTTGGTTACGCCAGTTGCTGGCACGACGGCTAGCCTCTGACACAACGACACCCTTAGTCGTTGGCTTAATTGACTCATAGTCGTCACGGTTAACACCGTAGTTACCAACAAGTGGATAAGTAAAAGTCAAAATTTGACCATTGTAAGACTGGTCTGTGATAGATTCTTGATAACCTGTCATACCAGTATTAAAGACGATTTCACCCGTCACATCCACATCAGCACCGAAGGCCTGACCTTCAAAAATAGTGCCGTCTTCCAAAATAAGTAAACGTTTTGCCATTATAGTAAATTGTTCCTTTCACTAAGATACAAGGGCGTTAAAATCTGAATGAAAATCAAATCTGACAGAGAGGCTCTAGCCTCTAGGAAGATATGTCTCTTTTCAAAGATTTAGCCCATGTTCTTTTTCGTCTGATTCTCTCAGGAATCGGTTAACGTTGTTTACGCTTTGCCATTTAAAATAGCTTCAATAATTGCCATACGGACAAAGACCCCGTTTTGCATCTGAGCAACGATACGAGCCTTAGGTGCTTCAACCAGACTATCAGCAATCTCCACATCACGATTAACCGGAGCAGGGTGCATGATAATCGCCTGATCAGCTAACTTGGCATAACGTTCTTCAGTCAAACCATAGAGAGCATGGTAGTCTTCTTTTGAAAATCCTTTGTCATCCCCATGACGCTCGTGCTGAACACGAAGCAACATGAGAACATCCAAGTCCTCAATGACGTCGTCAATGGCCACATGCTGACCATAAACATCAAACTCATTCGAGTACCACTCTGCCGGACCAGCAAAATAAAGCTGAGCACCCAAACGCTTGAGAATCTGCATATTTGACTTAGCGACACGCGAATGCGTAATGTCACCTGCAATACAAATCTTAAGATTTTCAAAGGTTCCAAACTCTTCGTAAATGGTCATCAAGTCAAGCAAACACTGACTTGGGTGTTGCCCTGAACCATCACCACCATTGACAATAGAGGTCTGAATAGTTCTACTATTAATCAACTGCTTGTAGTAATCGACTTCCGAGTGGCGGACCACACAGATGTCAACGCCCAAAGCAGACATGGTTAAGATCGTATCATAGAGGGTCTCACCCTTGTTCACCGAGCTAGTTCCAGCATCGAACTCAATCACATCCAGGCCAAGTTTTTTCTCAGCCACTTCGAAAGACTTGTGTGTTCGTGTTGAATTTTCAAAAAAGAGATTGGCAGCGAAATACTGTCGATCCAGCTGGAAATCAGCTCTGCCATTTTTAAAATCTCCACCTCGACGAATCAGGCCCAAGACCTCTTCATTCGTGAGGGTTTCCATTGTCACCAAATGTTTCAGTGACACTTTTCCATCTGCAATCGCCATAGTTTTTCCTTTTAAATTGATTGACTAATCTTTGCTACCTTTTTTAGGATCTGGCAAGATTTGATAGAGCAAGATACCAAGAATGGTTGAACTTGCCACACCCGTAATTTGAAGACCGCCAAGGTCAATCATCAAACCACCGATACCAGATACCAAGATAACACTAGCAATCAAGAGATTCTTTTTATTATCAAAATCAATCTTATGTTCAACTAAAATTTTCAAACCGCTAGCAGCGATAACCCCAAAGAGGGCAATAGACAAACCGCCCAATACAGGAGTTGGAATAGAATGCAAGAGTGCTGATAGCTTCCCAATAAAGCTCATCAAGACCGCAATCACTGCTGCGCCCGCAATAACGTAAACTGAGTAGACCTTACTGAGGGCCATAACCCCAATATTTTCACCATAAGAAGTTACCGGAGGAGCTCCAAAGAAACCAGCGATAATCTGTGCCAAACCATCACCAGTAAGGGTGTGGTCAAGCCCTGGATCTTTGAAGTAATCACGCTCAGTCAAACTGTTTAGAACCATGACGTGACCAAAGTGTTCAGTCATCGTCACAAAGGCAATCGGAGCCATGGTCAAAATCGCACTTGGATAGAGCTTAAAGCTATAATCCACAAATGGAATGTCAAAGTTTGGAACTTGAATCCAATGTGCTGCAGCTACTTCTGAGAAATTGATAAAACTATGTCCTGTCAGCAAACCAAGAACCGCTGAGAAAATATAGCCTACAATTAAACCAAGCAAAATTGGGATAACACCGACAATCTTCTTGCCATACATGTTAAAGAGGATAACCGCAAAGAGGGTGACCATCGAAATCAAGAGAGCATAGATACTATAGCTTTTATTTAAAGTTGTCGCATCATTGACTGCATTAGCTGCAAGGTTCAAACCAATTACCATGATAATGGGACCAACCACGATTGGTGGAAGGACCTTATCAATCCAGTCTTTACCCGCATACTTAACAATCAGAGCCACAAGCAAGTAAACCAAACCACCAGCCATGGCACCTTGAGCCACCGCCGCAATTCCATCAGTCTTCATAAGCGTCTGCATAGCCGCAATATAGGCAAAGCTAGAACCCATGTAAGCTGGAATTTTGTACTTGGTCACCGTCAAGTGAGCCAAAGTTCCCAAACCAGATGAGAAAAGAGCAATAGCGGGATCAATTCCAACCAAAATCGGCACAAGCACCGTCGCACCAAACATGGCAAACAAGTGCTGGAATGACAAACCAACCAATAAACCAGGTTTTGGCATATCATTCACATCATATTTTACGTTATTCACGATATCAAAGGACTCCTTAAAATTAAGATACAAAGGGACGCTTTGGCTTAGCCAAACATTTCTGTAGAAAAATAGGAAGTCGACACCGCACTCCCAAGAGTGCTAGGAGACTTATCTTTTTTCCTAAGAAATGAGTCCCGTGTTCAATTAACAAGATACAAAGGGCGTTTCACCCTATCTGTCAGCCAACTTAGCTTGGGTCAATAATGTTGACGCTATCTTTGCCATCAACTTCTGCGACCAAAACTTCAATTTCTTCTGACTCACTAGTTGGGATATTTTTACCAACATAGTCCGCACGGATTGGCAATTCACGGTGACCACGGTCAACCAAGACAGCCAAACCAACACGCGCTGGACGCCCATGGCTAACGATATTATCAATAGCTGCACGAATCGTACGACCTGTGTAAAGCACATCATCCACAAGGATAACATCTGTTCCATCAATTTCAATAGGGAAAACAGATGTGTCTTGCTCAGCCTTAACATCATCACGGAAAGCTTTAGTGTCAAGCTCAATCAATGGTACATCAAGGTTTTCCAACTGTTTCAAGCGCTCTTGGATACGCTGTGCAATATAGACACCACGTGTCTTAATACCAGCCAAGACAATCTTGTCGAGATTTTTGTTACGCTCAATAATCTCATAAGTGATACGTGTAATGGCACGTTTCATGGTTACGTCATCGACGATCTCTTTTTTCTTCATAAAAAGAACCTTTCTAAATACAAAAAAATCCCCTCGAAAACAAGGAGATACACAAAATATGAGTACAGTTCACCCGTACACTTCTCATGGCTCCTTGCCTGCCTCTCTGGACAGTGATTAAAGGACTTATTTAATTAGGTAAATTATAGCAAATTTCAGACTCTTTTACAAGAAAAAACGGACGCCCCTCCCAAGAAAGACTATCCGTTTAATAACTGTTACGCTTCTCTCAACTTCTCCAAGGTTTCCTTGAAAATAGCAGGTTCTTCCGCTGTAAATTCGACTAATTCTCCGGTCGTAGGATGTGTGAAACCAAGGGTCTTGGCATGTAGAAATTGTCCATGGCCCTTGAGGGTCTTGCGTGGCCCATAAAGAGGATCTCCCGCCACCGGGTGACCGATATAAGCCATGTGCACACGAATCTGGTGCGTGCGACCTGTTTCCAGCTGTAACTCTACCAAAGTATAGTTGCCAAAACGTTCAAGAACGGTAAATCGTGTTACTGCAGGTTTTCCTTTAGCTGTGACTGCCTGCTTCTTGCGGTCCTTGTCCGAACGCCCAATCGGAGCCTCAATCACGCCTCGATCGTTAGGCAAATTGCCATGCACGATAGCCACATACTTACGAAGGGACTTCTTATCCTTAAGCTCAGCCGCCAAAGCATTGTGGGCCTTATCATTCTTAGCAATCATAAGGAGACCAGACGTGTCCTTGTCAATACGGTGGACAATCCCTGGACGAACCACACCATTAATAGACGAGAGGTCCTTGACATGATACATAAGGGCATTGACCAAGGTACCAGACGTGTGACCAGCTGATGGATGGACAACCATGCCTTGAGGCTTGTTGACCACTGCCACATCCGCATCTTCGTAGATAATATCCAAAGGAATATCTTCAGCCTTGTATTCCAAGACCTCTTCTTCTGGCAATTCATAGGTGATGACATCACCCTCTTTAACCGCATACTTGGCCTTTGCCGACTTACCATTAACCAAGACCGTTCCAGCCTTAATCGCTTCATTAGCCTGACTACGTGACAATTCTGTCAAATCTGCCAAAGCCTTGTCCAGACGGTTTCCCGCCTCTTTAATGATGACTTCCATTTTCCTCTTTCCATAAGATTAAAATCAAGAGCAGTACGCCCACCGTTAGGTAGGAGTCTGCCACGTTAAATATTGCAAAATCAATAAAATCAAGCTGAACCATATCAACCACGTAACCCAAGTGCACACGGTCAATAAAGTTACCAATACCACCTGAGATAATCAAAACCAAAGATAGCACCAACCAAAGACTCTTCTGGTAATTTTTAACCAGATAAACCAGAGCCGCACCAATCACTAGAACCGTCAAAATCACAAAGAAATATTTCTGATCCTGTAAAATCGAAAAGGCAGCACCACGGTTCTGTAGATAGGTCAAGCTGAAAAGTCCAGGGATCGCCTTGATAACTTGGTTAAGGGCAATATTTGCCACAACCCAATGCTTGACCCACTGATCCAAACCAATCAGAGCTAGAATAGCCAAAGGAATCGCAACCTTACGCATAAATCCTCCTATGGTTTATATGTATCAAAGTAGTCAAACATAACATTGACAAACTTGAGAGCACAAGACGACAAGTTAATACCCTTACGACGGACATAAACCATCTTGTTATCCAAATTATCCTCAAGCGGAATCACCGTAATCCCATTCACACTTTGTGCATCCAAGAAGCCAGACCCCGTCGCATAAGCATCCGTACGTTCCAAGATACCGTTCAAAGTCGCACGGTCTGTCACGTTAAACATAAGAGACGAATCTGACGTATCCACAAAGTTCTCAGAATAGTAAAGGTACTCGTCCTTCTCCTGAGTGAAACGCACCGTAGGCAAGGCCGCCAAGTCCTCCATGACCAGACTTTCTTTTTTTAGCCAGATGATGCCCCTTACGGAGATAAATGTGCGTCTTAAACGGAATCAAATCAATAGCCTCAAGCCCAAGCTTGTCCATATTTTGATGGATTCCCTTGCTATTTTGACGATTCAAATAGATAATCCCAATCTCACTGTGCCCCTTGGCTACCTCATCCAAAATCTGAATAGTCGTAGACTCAAAGATACGGAAATCCTTATAATCAGGATAGCGCTCTGAAAAAGTCGTAATCAAAGGTGGCAAAAAGTCATAGTGCTGACTAGCAATCGAAAACTGGTTGCCCTTTTCAGAAGCATTGAGATAGCGATTTTCAAAACTATCAAAACTGCGTACCACCTCAAGCGCACGCTCATAAAAGGTCATACCCTGACTGGTCAAGACAGCCCCCGTCGTTGTACGGGTGAAAATTTGGAAATTCAGCTCTTGCTCCAAATCCTTGATAGCCACCGAAAGGCTAGGCTGACTCACAAAGAGCTTGCTGGCTGCCTCACGGAAGGTTCCGCTGTTGGCAATGGCTACGACATAACGTAGTTGTTGTATGTTCATGTGTGACACTTCTTTCTTGAAAAATCAATCAATATCATTATACCAGATTTTATCCTCTTTTGTTGATACTAAAAAGCCCAGGCAACCTGAGCTTGAATGACTAACAAAGTAGTCTTATTCGTCTGATTTGTCTGTCAAGAAGTACTCGTTTTCACGTTTGTCATAGTCAAAGGTCAAACGAACAGCATCTACCTTACCACTTTCTGGATTATAATCACGGTAGCTAAGACTCACTGACTGAGTGAGATCGCCTTGTTCAGTTTGTGTCATTTCATGATAAGTGAAGCTAGCCTCTGGGTGTTTTTCAACCACCTCAGAAAGTCGTGTCCCCTTGAGCAAATCAGCTTGTGTACCTACAGACAACTTTTCATAGTCATCTTTTGTCCAGTTGCTATGATAGTCATCGACTTCTTTGACCTTATCATAGTCGAAGGTTGCTGAGGCAGATTTCAAAACATAGACATCGTCTTTTTTCTCGAAAGTCAAACGAACATAGTTGTTCCCATCTGTGTTTTCTTTTCTATAGGTAAGATCTAGCAAATCTGGTTTATCTTCCTCGTAAGCATCACTATACTCGGCATCAGTCGCCTTACCGTGAGCATCCAAGACCTCATCCAATGTCAAAGTACCAACCTTCAACTCCTTAAACTGATCCTCAGTCCAGTCAAACTTATTATTCTCATCGATATACAGATAAGCTCTATCGTGACCGTCACTTTGGAACTGTTCAGCGTGGTTCATGACATATTTCACCGCTTGATAACCTGCTCCAGCAAGCGAAGTCATAAAGAAGATGATTGACATGACTAGGGCAATAATAGATAGTGCCTTGCGTGTCGACTTCAGACTCAAAACCAAAGTCACAATAGCTAGAATGATAAGGAAGAAGGCAAGGAAAGTAAAGACAAAACCGATAGGAAGCGTCCAAGACAAAATGACAAATAGAATCCCCAAAACTAGGATAATGATTGGCAAAGCAATATTAACAAAAACATTGTTCTTGGTTACTTTTGGTTTGTAATAAGGGTTTTCCAAAGGTATCTGACTTGCCTTTGGAGCTTCTTTTTCTTGCTCTTTCTCCATATTCAACTCAGGCATTAGCTTAGGAGCTTCCTCCTCTAATGCCACCTGAGCCTCGTCTGGTTGCGTATCTGCTACTGAGTCAGCTGACACCTCTTCAGTAGCTTCAGAGCTATCCACCTGCTGAGCCTCAACCTGCTCAGACACTTGGACACTTGGTTCCTCCGAAGCAATGACAAAGCTCTCTTTCTTAGCTTCCATAAACTCCTCAGGACTTGGTTTACGTCCATTGACGTCCTCAAAGTGACGCACCCATTCTTCTCTAGTTGCCATAGCCGACTCCTTTATCTCTTTTTCTTTATTTTATCATACTTTAATCTGGTCTTATGAAAATAAGGTCGGATATAAGAGAGAATTTTTTGAGACTACCTTAGGTGCTTAAGCGACAAGCCATCTCATGAAAATAGACGAAAGAAGAAAAGAAACTGCACCTAAAAGTAAGATTTTTCGATCACACTTTTTGGGGCAGTTCAATATTAGTAAGAGTAGTTTTTATATTTATATGTATAGTTATGTATCTAGTCCTTTTTAATCTCCAAACTAAGCTTATAAAAACTATAAAGGCTATAAGCAATTGCAATGATCCCCAAGAAACCAAAGTATACATTATCCTTTAAACTCTTCATATAAATCCCAATTATTATAAAGAGAAGGGTATTGATCAAAATGACTAATCTTTTATTTTCTATCTTGCCTATTTTAAGTACCAATAGTCTAATAATAAGTATCGATGGAGAGAATAAAACGGCAATTATTGTAAGTAAAAAATTTTTTTCTGCTAATTAAATTAGCTTTAATGTCTTTTTGAGATTCTTTTTCAATATTCATCTCTTTAAATAATAGTTCCAGTGAAACATTATCAGGTTCACTTTTTCCTAATTCCCATTTAGAAATCGTCTGACGAGTAACAAATACTTTATCTGCAAGTTCTTGCTGAGTCATACCTGTTTTAATTCTATATTCTTTAATCAACGTAGCAATGTCCATTTTAATACCCCTAGCTTATTTCTATTCTTTGATAAAAGGCTCTGCTAACAAAATTGCTATTACTATTATATAGAGAGGATGTTTATAAATAAAGTAAGTAGCAACGAGTAATAGAAACAATAACATTCTCGTAACCCACGGATATCTGTTTGATAAACTGACCAATAAATTAACTAAAGGTTTCAGTATCAACCCCATTAATCCAAAAGTAAGCACCTATATAAAATTAGTTTTGTTTTTCTTAATAAATTGTAACATTAAGAATACCTCCTCAGATTTGTTACTTTAAATTTATCAAGACCCATGACTAAAAGCACGCAACGAATAGTAAAATATGCGCAACGTCCTTAGAAACTAGGATGCAACGCTCCAAGTCATTACGCAACGAGGAGAATAGTACCTCTTAAAAGTACGAAATGGTAGTACATTAGAACCTAAAGGCAGTAAAATTTTACAATACTACAAAAGACATGGCAATAGAGAAGAAATAAATAACAATTGAAGTGATAAACAAGCCAATAAATCGTTTCCAGCTCCCTTTTTGATTGAGCTTGTCTACAGTTTCCTTAGTGACAAGAGACTGGCTTTGCTCGAATGTATAATTTAAGAATTTCAATAGCTTTCTCTTTCTATCAAGAAAAAACAGGAAGGTTTCCCCTCCTGTCCCTTAATTAATCCTCATCTGGACCTGATTTATAAGTAAGGTAGAATGTATCTTCACCTTCTTTGGTATCAAATGACAAGTAAACACTCTTGAGTTTGCCATCTTCAGCCTTATAATCACTATAAGAAATAGTCATTTCTTTTGTGAATTCACCTTGACGAGATGTTGAAATCGTGTATTCTGCACTTGAAGCTTTAGGGTGATCCTTAACGACATCTTCAAGTTTCGTACCATTTGATGGATCAGTGTAATCACCCTTATTGAGAGCATCAAACTGTTCTTTTGTCCAGTCAGCTTTATAAGACTTATCAACTTCTACCTTATCTTGAGGGAATCTACCTGAAGCATATGACAAGATAAATGTACCATCATATTGTTTCGTAAAGGTTAGGTAAACACTTTCACCATAGTCTTTACCAGAGTAGTTCAACTTCATCTCATCGCCAGAGATTTGTGCATCAGAAGCCTTACCATAAGTCTTGATGATAGACTTAACGGTATCTTTACCGACTTTCAATTTCTGGAACTTAGATTCATTCCAGTCAAATTTAGCATTTTTGTCAATGTAATCGTTGACGTCAGTGCTATCACCTTTTGAATCAGATTTAGAGTCAGATTTTGAATCGCTGTCATCATTTTTCTTGTCAGCATCATCGTCTTTATCAGCAACTTTTGATGTCTTGCTTGAGCTTGTGTTATCACTAGCGTTTTGAGAGATTTGGAAAATCAAACCACCAATAGACACAAAGAGCATGAGACCAGCAACACCTGTTGCAATGATTGAAAGCAATTTCTTGCTTGATTTAAGGCTAAAGACAAGTGAAACAACTGCCACCGCAACTGCGAGGACTGTCAAGATGATGAAGAGCCAAGCAGGACCTACAAACCATGCCAAGACTGCAAAGATTACTGAAAGTGCAATCGCAACGATTGGCAAGATAAGATTGAAAAGAGGTTTATCTGCTGAGCCAGCTGCTGCTGGATTAGGAACTGTTCCAAATCCTTGAGCTGATGAGATAGGTGCCTTTTCAAACATGCTTGAATCAAATTGTGGTGTTGGTTGTTGCACAGGTGCTTCTGAGAAAGCTTCTGCACCAAATGGTGATTCACTGCTTGCTTGTTCTGCGACAGCATCTTCAGCTGTTTCAGCCACATCTGCGATATCATCTTGTTCTGTGACTTCTTCAGTAGCAACTGGTTCTGGAGCTACTTCTTCAGCGACAGGTTCATTAGCTGGTGCTTCTACAGATGCTGCTTGAGCAGCCAAAGCACTTGTATCAAAGTCAGCTGCTTTAGCAGCCAAAAATTCTTGGGGGCTAGGCTTACGCCCATGTACCGACTCAAAGAGTTCAGCCCATTCTGCTTTAGTTGACATAAAAATCTCCTTTTTTCAAGAAATCCAAACAAGAGGTCCCTTCGCCTTAGCGAAGTTTTCTATAGTTAGAATTTAGACACCTATCTCTGATAAGAGCAAGTAGCATGCGTCCTTCCAAAAGTCAGCCCTCACTTTTTAGCCTGAGGCAACCTTTCCCTATATCTAGTCCCATGTTCATTTTCTTGTTGATAGTTCCATTCTACCATATTTAAAGACCTCTGTTAACCGTTTCCCAAAAGGTTTTTTTCTGCTACAATAGTAGGTACAATGCACCAAAGGAGTTATATATGAAAAACATTAAAAAGTACATTCCATTAATTATTGTACTTGTTATCGCAGGACTAGGTTTTGCCTTTCGTGAGAACATCGCACGCGCCGTTCGTGGAGATGCTTATGTTGATAATAAGATATTCACTAAACAATTAGAAAAAGCCCAAAAATCTGGAAAAGATGCCTTCCCACAGTTGTCTGACAAGGTCGCTAAGGACGAAGCTGAAGTTATCCTCCACACTTCAAAGGGTGATATCACAGTCAAACTCTTCCCTACACTTGCTCCAAAGGCTTCTGAAAACTTCTTGAAACATGCCAAGGACAAATACTATGATGGACTTACCTTCCACCGCGTCATCAAGGACTTCATGGTTCAAAGTGGTGACCCTAAGGGTGACGGTACTGGCGGAGAATCTATCTGGAAGAAAGGTTTCGCTGTTGAGCCTACACCATTCCTCTACAACATCCGTGGCGCACTTGCTATGGCCAATACTGGTGCTAAGAATTCAAACGGCAGCCAATTCTACATTGTTCAAAACAAGGACGATCAAAGCAAGCAACTAGGAAATGCTGGCTATCCAAAACCTATCATTGACGCCTACAAAAAAGGTGGTTACCCAGCTGGCGATACTAAATATACCGTCTTTGGTCAAGTCATCAAAGGCATGGATGTCGTTGATACCATTGGCAACCTTGAAGTCGATGACAACAGCAAACCAAAAGAAAATGTAACGGTCAATTCCGTTGAAGTCGTTAAAGACTACAAATTTAAATAAACAAAAATCCGAGAATCAGCTTCTCGGATTTCTTTTTTATTTAACAGCGGTGAGGAGATAATCACCAGTGTTAACACGAGCTTCTTTAGTTGTTAAGACATCATCAAAGTCAGCTGTATTGGTTACAATGACTGGTGTGATAACTGGTAATTTAGCATCTCGGATAGTTGCTAGGTCAAATTCTATAAGTTTTTGACCCGCTTCTACGACATCCCCTGCTTTCACATAGGTCTTGAACCCTTTTCCAGCAAGAGAAACAGTATCCATACCAATATGGATGAGAAGCTCTGCACCATTTTCAGTTGTCAAACCAATAGCATGGCCAGTAGGGAAGACTAAATTAACCGTTGCCTTAGTTGGTGCGACCACTACCCCATCAGTAGGGTCAATAGCGATTCCTTTACCCATAGCTCCTGAGGCAAAGACTTGGTCAGGAACTTGGTCAAGTGGTACGACATTCCCGATGAGTGGGCTAGCAATGATTTCTTGTTGAATTTCTTTAGGAGCAGGTGCAGCTTCCTCAGCTTTTTCTTCAACCTTAGCTACTCCACCACCGTATAGATTTGGTACTCGTACAAAGAGTTGGATAAGGAAGGCAAGAACACCACCCACAATGGCAATGATAATGGCAATGATAACTTTAGAAAGATTACCGTCAGGCCCAATAAGGCTTGGGAAGACAAAGACACCCAGACCACCTATTGAATACGTCTTAATATCTAGGGCCATCATGACAGCCCCCATAAGTCCTGAAACACCACATGAAATGTAGAATGGCGTTTTCATTGGAAGGGTTACCCCATAGATAGCAGGTTCTGTAACCCCAAAAATAGATGAAATGAAGGCTGGCATAGAGATGGTACGGACTTTTTCTTCTTTCGTTTTAAGCATGATAGCTCCCAACACACCTGTTTGCGTGAAACATGGAAGGATAGCCGCTGAAAGAATAGTAGAACTTCCGTTTGTTGCCACATCTAAGATAGCAAGGGGAACAAGTGCCCAGTGCATTCCGAACATAACCAAGACTTGCCACAAAATACCAAGTATAAGACCAAAGACAATCGGACTAAAATTCATGATTGCTTGGAAAAGGCTTGTCAATCCATCAGAGAAAGTATTGGCAACTGGTCCTACCACCAAGAATGTTAATGGGACAGTAATGAGTAATGTAAAGAAAGGCACTACGAAGACTTTAATGACATCTGGAGTAATCTTGGTAAAGAATTTTTGAATGTATGAAGCCACCCAAATTGCCAAGATAGAAGGCATTACTGTTGAGAGGTAACCTCCTGCAGGAAGCGCAAAGGGAATAACTCCTAGAACATGACCTTGACCAGCTTTCTGAAGAGCAGTCACCAGCGTAGCAATATCAGGGTAAACAAGCGCTCCTGCAATCGCAATAGCTGTAAACTCATTAACCTTGAAACGACGAGCAGATGTCAAGGCAATCAAGATTGGCAAGAACTGGAAGAAACCATCTCCTGCTGCATTCAAGATTACATACATACCTTCTTTTTGTTTCCACCATGCATTTCCATAGTTTCCTCTGAAGTGAGAATATTTTTTGAATGCAGGATAGTAGTGTGCCGGAAGCATCTCAGAATGTGTATAGACATCAATTCCGGTTCCTTCGGTTTGCTCAAGAAGCATTTCCAGATCTTTCAGATCATGACCGGAAATCAGAATCCCCGGATTTTTACCGACTCCAATATTGACTTTTGTTATTTCCGGATTTCCATAGGCTTCTGTATTTGCCTGATCTAAAAGTGCCATTCCGGAAACACCGTATTTACCGGTTTCAAGTGTCAGATTCACCAGATCTTCCACGGTCAGGGTATCATCCAGCGTTGCTGCGAGAGCGCGTTGGAGGAAGGTATCCAGTTCTTTATCTTCTTTTAAAAGAACATTGGCATGTCTGGAGTATGCAGATAATCCTTTCAGTCCGTAAGTGATCAGTTCACGCAATGAACGGATATCTTCATCCTTTGCTGATAAAACTCCTACAGTGGCAGCTTTGGCTGCAAATTCAGAAGGGGCTACAGACCATCGGGCAGCCTCCGGCAATTTTTCCGGATTTTTCAGTTGTAAAAGAAGCACTTTTTTGATCTGAAGTGTCTTTTCAATCTGGGAAGTGATCATTTCGGGATCAAAATTGGCATTTGTAATCGTTGTGAAGAGATTTTTGGTAATCAGCTGATTGATTTCACCGGTCACGTTTAAATCTTCCCGGCGCATCTGCGTTGTCACTGCAGATAATCCTTTCGTCACCCAGACAAGCAGATCCTGCAGAGCGGCTACGTGTGGTGTTTTTCCACATACGCCCATTTTTGTGCATCCGGTACACCCGGCTGTTTCCTGACATTGATAGCAAAACATATTTTGTTCCATTTTGATAATCCTCCTGTGGTTTCAATAAGGTTCGAAGATAAAAATTTCGAATAGTGATTCAAGTTATGGGAGGATTATAGCGCATGGAACAAGGAAAGTATGTTGTTATAACAACGAAAAAGAGAAAATGTATATAGAAATATTGGGGAGCTAAGATCTTATCAGAAAAGATTTTAAGGAGACGTTAGAACATGTGTTACTTGATAGCGAAACAGATTGATTAGGTCGGCTGTGTTGCATGGAAAACAACGTATGGAGAGTATGAACCAGATCATTTTGTTGGTTCAGAGGCAGAATTTGAAAAAGGAGTTGTAAATATGTAATAGAAGTTATAGTGAAAAAGTATATCACAGTACAGAACAAACATTCGATTTTGCTCTGTACTTTTATTTTATATTTTGATATAATAACGGCAGGGAATAAGTGTGAGCAAAATATGCCTATACTGATAAGGAGAAAATGTGGATCACTTTGAATTAGTATCAGAATACGCCTGCTTATCATAGTGAACAATAAAAACCTTGCCGTGCAGCTTTACGGTGAGTTTAAGGAGTCCTTCCCGGAGATCGCGGTGGAATAATTCGTGAGCTGGAATGTCAGGGGGGAAAACGAGTGCTATTTGGTGCTTTAGTACCGAATAGTATGGATTTTTCGGATGGAATGATTATTGTCCGATATCAGAGGAAGAGATTATAGAGTTTTGCGAAGATTAGAGTAAGAAAAATGAAAGGATGTGAATAGATGGATAACATTCAAAAGGAAAATTTTTATAATAAAGTAATAGAGTTATTCCAAAATGCAAAAAAAAATTATCAGTTGCAGTAAATATGACGATGGTATACTCATATTATGAAGCAGGGCGAATGATTATTGAAGAGGAACAGGATGGAAAAGAACGTGCAGCATATGGAAAGTACATATTAAAAGAATTATCAAAGAGGTTAACGCAAAAATTTGGGCGAGGTTACTCGTATGATAATTTAAAATTGATGAGAAAATTTTATCTGGTATATTCTAAAGATTCAATTGGGGAAACGGTGTTTCCCCAATCTGAAAACTTGCCGACTACAAAAGAAGGAAGAAAATTTTATTTGAGTTGGTCTCATTAATCTTATTTTAATGAGAATAAGTAAGATTGAAGAACGTCATTTTTACGAAATAGAAGCATATAGAAATGGCTGGAGTAAAGATGAATTGGCACGTCAGTATGGTAGTTCGCTATATGAACGTTTGTCATTGAGCAGAAATAAGGAAGAAGTAATGCGTCTTGCAACAGAAGGACAAATGCTTGAAAAGCCAGAAGATATATTCAAAGATCCGTATATTTTAGAGTTTACAGGACTTCCGGAAATGGTTACTTATTCTGAAACGGAATTGGAAAATCGAATTATAGATAATTTGCAGAAGTTCCTATTAGAATTAGGGAGAGGATTTACATTTGTAGGCAGACAGGTTAGATTTACATTTGAAGAAGAGCATTTTAGAGTTGATTTGGTGTTTTATAATCGTTTATTGCGTTGTTTTGTATTGTTTGATTTGAAAATTGGCCAGTTAAAGCATCAAGATATAGGACAGATGCAGATGTATGTCAATTATTATGACCGAAAAGTTAAATTGGACGATGAAAATGCAACAATAGGTATTATAATTTGTAAAGATAAGAAGGATGCTATTGTAGAAATGACATTGCCTAAGGATAATAATCAGATATTTGCGAGTAAATACGAAACGGTACTTCCTAGTAAAGAAGAATTACAAACAGTGTTGGAAGACAAAAATTTTGAATAAATAAATGATGAATACTCGACGGAGTATTTTGCATTCCGTTACGAATATATTTGAAAATGTGGCTGACAGTAAGCATACGAAAAGTCACACATGGAGGATTTTTGCTATGGATAGATTCATTTTTGAAAGCCCCATATAAGCCAACCGGAGACCAGCCACAGGCGATCGAGCAGTTGGGTAAAAGGTTTCAAGGAAGGCAATCAATGCCAGACTTTACTAGGGGTTACGGGTTCTGGAAAAACTTTTACGATGGCAAATGTTATTGAGCAGCTTCAGAAACCGACGCTTGTCATTGCACATAATAAGACGTTAGCGGCTCAGTTATACGGAGAGTTCAAGGAGATGTTCCCCGATAACGCAGTGGAATATTTTGTCTCCTACTACGACTACTATCAGCCCGAAGCCTACGTCCCATCCTCGGATACCTACATCGCCAAGGATTCAGCAATCAATGATGAGATTGATAAGCTGCGGTTATCTGCTACGATGGCACTGGCAGAGCGCAGAGATGTGATCATTGTGGCGAGTGTTTCCTGTATCTATGGACTGGGAAGTCCGGTAGACTATCAGAACATGGTGATTTCTCTGCGTCCGGGGATGATCAAGGACAGAGATGAAGTTGTAGCAAAGCTGATTGAGATTCAGTATGACAGAAACGACATGGACTTTCATCGTGGAACATTCCGGGTTCGGGGAGATGTTTTGGAAGTGATTCCGGCATATGAGTCAGACGTTGCGATCCGAATTGAATTTTTTGGTGATGAAGTGGATAGAATCACAGAGGTGGACATTCTTACAGGAGAGATCAAAGACGAGTTAAAGCATGTAGCGATTTTCCCGGCATCTCATTATGTGGTGGATAAAGAGAATATCAACCGCGCCGTCAAGGCGATTGAAGAAGAGCTGGAAGAGCGCGTCAAAGAATTTAAAAGACAGGATAAGCTGTTAGAAGCGCAGCGGATTGCTGAGCGGACAAATTTTGATATTGAGATGATGAAAGAGACAGGATTTTGCTCTGGGATTGAAAACTATTCCCGTCATCTGGCAGGATTGGCGCCCGGACAGGCTCCATATACACTGATTGATTATTTCCCGGATGATTTTGTAATTATGATCGATGAGTCTCATAAGACGATTCCGCAGATTGGAGGAATGTATTCCGGGGATCAGTCGAGAAAGTCGACGTTGGTGGATTATGGATTCCGTCTTCCTTCTGCGAAAGACAACCGCCCGTTGAATTTTGAAGAGTTTGAAAGTAAGATCAATCAGGTATTGTTTGTGTCAGCAACCCCGGGAGTTTATGAAGAGGAGCATGAGCTTCTGCGGGCAGAGCAGGTGATTCGTCCGACAGGGCTTTTAGATCCGGAAGTAGAAGTGCGTCCGGTAGAAGGTCAGATTGATGATCTGATCGGTGAGATCAATCAGGAAATTTCCAGGAAAAATAAAGTGCTGGTTACAACTCTGACAAAACGGATGGCAGAGGATCTGACAGATTATATGCGGGAAATCGGGATTCGCGTAAAATATTTGCATTCCGATGTGGATACATTAGAACGGACGGAGATCATCCGTGATATGCGTCTGGATGTATTTGATGTACTCGTGGGAATTAATCTTTTGAGAGAAGGTCTGGATATTCCGGAGATTACGCTGGTGGCAATTCTGGACGCAGATAAAGAAGGATTTTACGTTCCGAGACTTCTCTGATTCAGACGATCGGGCGTGCGGCACGAAATTCGGAAGGTCACGTGATCATGTACGCAGACAAACTGACAGACTCGATGCGTCTGGCAATTGATGAGACGGAAGACGACGCAAGATTCAGATGGCATACAATGAAGAACATGGCATTACGCCAAAGACCATTCAGAAGGCGGTCCGCGATCAGATCAGTATTTCCAAAAAAAGTAGCAGCAGAAGAACTGAAGCTGGAGAAAGATCCAGAGTCTATGAGCAGGAAAGAACTGGAGAAGTTGATCGGAGAAGTTACGAAGCGAATGAAGAAAGCGGCAGCAGAGCTGGATTTCGAATCAGCGGCAGAATTAAGAGATAAATTGATTGAGCTGAAACAGATATTGAATGAGATCGAATAATTATGATATAAATGGGAAAGGAATTTTACATGGGAAAAAAGATGGACGCCAGACAGTATATCAGAATACGCGGCGCGAATGAGAATAATTTGAAAAATATAGATGTTGACATCCCCAGAAATGAACTGGTAGTGCTGACAGGACTGAGTGGTTCGGGAAAATCATCCCTGGCTTTTGATACAATTTATGCCGAGGGGCAGAGAAGATATATGGAATCGCTTTCTTCCTATGCAAGGCAGTTTCTTGGTCAGATGGAGAAACCGGATGTGGAAAGTATAGAAGGGCTTTCTCCGGCGATTTCTATTGATCAGAAATCGACCAATCACAATCCTCGCTCTACCGTGGGTACAGTGACAGAGATCTATGATTATTTCCGACTGCTCTATGCGAGAATCGGGATTCCACATTGTCCGAAATGCGGAAAAGAGATTAAAAAGCAGACGGTGGATCAGATGGTAGATCAGGTGATGGCACTTCCGGAAGGTACAAAGATCCAGTTGCTTGCTCCTGTCGTAAGAGGCAGGAAAGGAACCCATGCAAAGCTGTTTGAACGGGCAAAGAAGTCAGGATATGTGCGTGTTCGTGTAGACGGGAATCTGTATGAATTGTCAGAGGATATCGCACTGGATAAAAATATCAAACATAATATTGAGATTATTGTAGACCGTCTTGTTGTGAAACCGGGAATTGAAAAACGAATGACAGATTCCGTGGAAAGTGTACTTTCACTTGCGGAAGGGCTTCTGATCGTAGATATCATCGGCGGAGAACCGATGAATTTCAGTCAGAGTTTTTCCTGCCCGGACTGTGGAATTAGTATTGAAGAAATTGAGCCGAGAAGTTTCTCGTTCAACAATCCGTTTGGTGCCTGCCCGACTTGTTTTGGGCTGGGATACAAGATGGAATTTGATGAGGATTTGATGATACCGGATCCGACACTCAGCATTCAGCAGGGAGCAATCGCAGTGATGGGCTGGCAGTCCTGTACAGAAAAATCAAGCTTTACACGTGCAATTTTAGATGCGTTGTGTGAAGAATACCATTTTGATCTGGAGACGCCGTTTCAGGACTATCCGAAAGAGATTCACGATGTTTTGATTTACGGAACAAACGGGAAATCTGTGAAAGTACATTACAAAGGACAGCGTGGAGAAGGTGTTTATGATGTGGTCTTTGAAGGACTGATCAAAAATGTGGAGCGCCGCTATCGCGAAACGGGGTCTGAGACAATGAAGGCAGAGTATGAGACTTTTATGCGGATTACTCCATGTTCCGAATGTAAAGGTCAGAGATTGAAAAAAGGTTCTCTTGCGGTAACTGTGGGAGAGAAAAATATTGCAGAACTCACAGCATTTTCAATCGATAAGCTGCAGAAATTTTTACAGGGGCTGGAACTGACAGAGACGCAGCTGCTGATCGGAGAACAGATCTTAAAAGAAATCAAAGCGCGGATTCAGTTTTTGCTGGATGTAGGACTGGACTATCTGACGCTTGCCAGAGCGACAGGGACACTGTCCGGCGGGGAAGCGCAGAGAATCCGGCTGGCAACTCAGATTGGTTCCGGACTTGTTGGTGTGGCCTATATTCTGGATGAACCGAGTATCGGATTGCATCAGCGGGACAACGACAAGTTACTTGCCACATTGAAGCATCTCCGCGATTTGGGAAATTCTCTGATTGTAGTGGAGCATGACGAAGATACGATGCTGGCGGCTGACTGCATTGTGGATATCGGTCCGGGAGCTGGAGAGCATGGTGGACAGGTTGTTGCAGTGGGAACGGCTCAAGAGTTGATGGCAAACGAAAAATCAGTGACCGGAGCGTATCTGAGCGGACGCCTCAAGATCCCGGTTCCGGAAAAAAAGAGAGAAACCGACCGGATATTTGAAAGTAGTAGGCGCAAAAGAAAATAACCTGAAAAATATCAATGTCAAGTTTCCGTTGGGAATCATGACATGTGTGACAGGAGTGTCCGGTTCCGGAAAAAGTTCTCTTGTCAATGAGATTTTATACAAAACACTTGCCAAAAAACTGAACCATGCAAGAACAATTCCGGGAAGGCATAC
>ENA-OQBV01000336-OQBV01000336.1-human-gut-metagenome-genome-assembly--contig:-NODE-336-length-27254-cov-3.701810_pt1 | contig 27254 bp, 26 predicted proteins | sample MGYA00242750_ERZ504559 | MGnify/ENA primary metagenome ERZ504559 (study PRJEB26092, sample SAMD00036230) | human gut metagenome | host: Homo sapiens | study: EMG produced TPA metagenomics assembly of... | reverse complement strand
GTGGTATTGCTTTTTGAAAATCACAATAGTGGCAATTCATGGTCTTAGTATCCATGTGCAAGGTCAATGAAATATCACAGTTGGGACAATCATCCACATAGCCACAGTCACGACACATGACAAAAGAGGAATAGCCACGACGGTTCAACATTAGCACGACTTGTTCCTTACGTGCCAAACGTTCTCGGATTTTCTCCAAAAGAGGTGGCGTAAAATCACTCGCCTCTTGACGGCCCACAAAGTCCTTAAAGTCCACCACTTCCACCTGAGGAATTTTGGCATTAGGATTAGCCCTCTGAGTCAACTCAAGAAAATGGTAAACCCCTTTCTGAGCTCTCGCCCGTGTCTCAATAGACGGTGTTGCTGAACCAAGAACAAGCACGGCTCCATGACTCTTAGCCCTAAGCAAGGCCACATCTCTAGCATGGTATCGAGGATTGGATTCTTGTTTATAAGTAGCCTCATGTTCCTCATCGATAATGATAGCTCCGATATTGTCCAAGGGAGCAAAGACAGCCGAACGCGCTCCTACGACAACCTTGGCCTGGCCTGACCTAACCTTTCGCCACTCGTCAAATTTCTCACCGTCTGACAAGCCTGAATGCATGATGGCCACCAAGTCACCAAACCGTGAAATGAAACGATTGGTCATTTGGGGCGTCAGGGAAATCTCTGGCACCAAGACAATAGCCGTTTTCCCCATAGCCAAGGTCCTCTCTATAAGATGCAGATAAACTTCGGTCTTACCTGATCCCGTCACTCCTTCCAATAAGAAAGGTTTATCACCTTGTCCAATTTGGCGCGTCATTTCTTCAACCGCATGCGCCTGTTGAGCATTAAGCTCAAGAAAATCTGTCTTCTCTACCTTTTCAAAGTAGCTATCGGCACGATTGACCTCAACTTCAGTGATGACCAAGGCACCAGCTTCAATGAAAAACTTAACCACATCTCGTGAAAAAAGCTTGTGGAGGTCTGCCACCTTCCCTAGATCACTCTTCTCTAGCAAGAAGTCTCGTAGTTCTAAACGCCTCTTAGCCCGTTGCGAAATAGCCAAAGTCTCGAGAATGCCCTTTTGAACACTATAGTGCTTCTCAGTCTTGATGTTCTGCTTATCCTTAGCAAGGTAATCAACCGTTACACGCCCAGACTGGACCAGACGAGGAATAGCTTGACGCTGCTCCTCTGACAACTGCGAGAAAAGAACATGATCCTGCCCCTGAAGAAAAGTCTTTTTATCCTCTTCACCCAGTTTATCAGTTGCCATGATAACCTTATCGTACTGTGAATTAAGGAGACCAGGTAGCATTGACTTCAAGATGGAAATCTTATAAGAAAAGACCGTATGTCGCATCTGATCAGCCAAATCCAGCTGATCCTGATTAAGGACTGGCTCATAATCTAAAAGCTCAGCGATAGGTTTTAATTCAGGAAAATCTCTTAAGTTCTCCTGCTCTTCTAAGCCGATAACAAAGCCTTGCAATAGACGATTTCCTTTACCGAAAGGTACATGCACTCGCATACCAATGGCAATTTGACCTTGCATGGCTTCAGGGATAAGGTAACTATAAGGCCTGTCCGTCTGCATCAGAGGAACGTCTACAATAATTTGTGCTACTAAAACCATAAATTTCCTCCTGTCATTTCCTTAAAACCAGTATCTTTCAAGCTCAAGAAAAGCTGAGCTCTTGATTATCATCATAAAGAAGGAAGCTGAGACACTATGCCTCAGCTCCCCTCTCCTCATAAACCAAAGCATGACTTTGATTTTAGATTTTATCGCCTTCTTCTTTTTCTTTAGCGATTTGTTCTTTGATTTTACGTTCTTCTTCCTCAGCAGCAAGACGTGCTTGGATCACTTTCAAACGTGCCAATTCACGTTTAGATTCTGGATCTGGGTGAATAGTCACATTACCAGATTCAATTTCTTCAAGGGCTTGAAGGGTTGGTTTTACTGACGTAAACTCTTGAGTTGGTTCAGCACCAGCAGCCAATTCATGGGCGCGTTTTGCTTGCAAAATAACCAATGAATATTTTGAAGGCACTTTATCCAAAAGTTTGTCAATAGAGGGTTTCAACATCATAATTCTATACCTATTTCTAATTTATTTATCTGATAATTTCTTTTCTGAAATCATATTACGATAGCGGCCAATCACACGGTCAACGCGGAAGTGTTCTGCTTCAATAACACGTTTGACACGTTCAGCAGCCAAAGGCACTTCGTCATTAACAATGGCATAATCGTATTCGCTCATGAGAGCAATTTCTTCACGCGCACGCTCGATACGTTGAGCAATAACTTCCTCAGAATCTGTTCCACGACCAACCAAACGTTCTTGAAGCTCGTTCAAATCTGGTGGCGTCAAAAAGATGAAGACAGCATCTGGAACCTTTTTCTTAACCTGAAGGGCCCCTTGAACTTCGATTTCAAGGAAAACATCAATACCTTTATCCAAGGTTTCATTGACATAAGTCAAAGGTGTTCCGTAGTAGTTACCTACATACTCAGCATATTCCAACATTTGACCATTACGAATAAGCTCTTCAAATTCCTCACGCGAACGGAAGAAAATAATCCTTCCCATCAACTTCACCAGGACGCTGGGCACGTGTGGTCATTGACACTGAGTATTCAAATTTATGGTCAGGTGTTGAAAAAATCTCCTGACGAACAGTTCCTTTTCCGCACCAGAAGGCCCTGAAAAAACAATCAAAAGTCCACGTTCAGACATGTCTTCTCCTTAAACTAAGATTAAAAATCTTCTTATGACTCACCTTAAAAAAAGAGAAAGCAATCATCTCTTTTTTAAGGCTTAGGGGTTGTTCAGTGATTAAGTTACAGCTCACTTTTCAAAGCATGCGTTTTTCCTTACTATTTTACCAATAAAAGTGACTTTTTCAAGGTGAGGACACCATTAAAAAGAGTGAATCCTTTTTCCCAGTACTCACTCTTTTTAAACACTCTTTTAAACCAAACCAGTCAGGAGACCTTGCATGAATTCTTCTGAATGGAACTCACCAATATCATCAATTTTCTCACCAAAACCAATTAATTTAACTGGAATATCCAACTCTTGACGAATGGCCAGAACCACACCACCCTTGGCACTACCATCCAACTTAGTCAAGACAAGGCCTGTAAGAGGTGTGATTTTTGAAAATTCCTTGGCCTGACTAAGCGCATTTTGACCTGTTGAGGCATCCAAGGCCAAGAGGGTTTCATGAGGTGCTTCTGGAACCACACGTTTGATAATACGACCAATCTTTTCAAGCTCTGCCATAAGATTGTCTTTATTTTGCAAACGACCCGCAGTATCAATCATAAGGACATCAACTCCTTCAGCAAGAGCCTTTTCCATACCGTCAAAGACCACTGAAGCTGGGTCAGCCTTCTCAGCACCAGTCACTACTGGCACATCAACACGACGTCCCCACTCAACCAACTGAGCTACAGCTCCCGCACGGAAGGTATCAGCAGCTACCAACATAACTTTTTTGCCTTCTTGTTTGTATTTATGCGCCAACTTACCGATAGACGTTGTCTTACCAACCCCGTTGACACCAACGAAAAGCATGACTGTCAAACCATCTTGGAAATTAATCTGCTCCTTATAGACGTCATCCTTCTCATAAATGTCCACAAGTTTTTCGATAATCAAGCGTTGCAAATCTTCAGTCTTTTTGACATTTTCAAGGCGGGCTTCATAACGTAAGTCTTCCGTTAATTGCGTTGCAACATTAACACCCACATCGGAAAGAATCAGCATTTCTTCCAATTCTTCGAAGAACTCCTCATCAACACGACGGAAATTCGCAAAGAATTCATTCAAGCGAGCAGCAAAACCTGTACGCGTCTTCTTAAGGGTACGATTGTATTTTTCTTGTTCTGTTTCAGTTTTTGAAGCCTGAACTTCTTCAGGTTTTTCCTCAACTTTACGAGTTTGAACAGCCTCAAAAGTAACCGTTTCACCTTTTTCTGCAGCAGCAGCTACCTGAGCCTTTTTAGCATAGTAATCAGCCATGACATCTGCGAAGTGGTTATCCACAGCGACTTGGCTTTCTTCTGACTCTGATACGCCCTCTGATTCACTTGATGCCTGATTATCAACAGAAAGGTCTTCATCAGACGCTACTTCGCTTTCTTCAACAGATTCTGTAGACGAAATCTCTTCTACTTGAGTCTCTGACTCACTGAGCTGTTCTGCTTGACTTTCACTTGTTTCTTCACTTGTTGACAAGTCTTGATTATCAAGAGCCTCAGTTTCTGAAATTTCCTGTTTTGCTACAGTTTCCTGTGACTGGTTCTCCTCTTGTCCAAATAATTGATCAAATAGACCCATTTGGTTCTCCTTATTTCTCTAGAATATATTTGTGGATGGCCTCAGCCACTCCAGATTCCTCATTAGTTTTTGTCGTTACTGCCTTGGCAACAGCCTTAACCTTAGGAACAGCATTTGCCATAGCCACACCTAGACCAGCCCACTCCAACATGGTCAAGTCATTTTCCTCATCTCCCATAGCCATAACCTGACTTTTATCAAGGGCAAGATAATCAGACAAAAGTTTCAAGCCTACAGCTTTATGAACCCCTTTGGGCATAACCTCAAGGATAATTTCACGAGACTTAAAAACTTCAAAATTCTGGTATAGCTGTTTAGGTAGTTTTTGAATTTGGCCATCCAAAAATGCTTCCTCACAGACCGTAACTACCTTATTATAGACGATATTTTCAGGAATGTCATCAATACTCTCCACATCGACGAAGGTCAAGGTAGGATTAGCCTGACGATAGAGAGAATGATTGCCTTTACTTGGCACACCATAGACAATGCCATCACTGATAACATCCATAGGGAGCCCTAGAGGTTCAAAGACAGCATAAATCTGCTTTAAATCTTCTCGACTCATCTCTTTCTTTATGAGGATATCCCCATTATTACGCTGAACCAAGCCACCATTGAAGGTCACACTATAGTGCTTATCATCTAACAAGCCCAAATCTTCCAAGATATGAGTAATAGCTGGCAGAGGACGACCAGTCGTAATGACCACATGAACTCCCTTAGCTTCTGCCGCCTTCAAAGCAGCTCTATTTTCAGCTGTTACTTGCTTATCCTTAGTAAAGAGGGTCCCATCTAGGTCCAAGGCTAGTAATTTAATCTCAGACATCTGAGCCCACCAATCCTTCCATGTAGTCAAAGACTGCACCATCTTTATGGTGACCAATCACCTCATCTGCTACTACCTTAATCTCATCACGCGCATTTTCCGTAGCAACCGCACGCCCCGCGAAGGTCAACATCTCCATATCATTGAGATTATCACCAAAGGCTACAACATCTGAAGCCTGGCGCCCCAACTCTTGGCAAAGATGGTAAAGACCAAAGCCCTTGTCCACACCTTTAAGGATGATATCCATAGAATCAAAGCCAGTTGTCACAGCTGTCATATCCTCAAAAATCGTGTTGAGGTAGTCACCACGTTCCATGATGGTATCTCCTTGGAACTTAGCAGTTACCTTGAAAATATCATCTGTCACCGCTTCAAGGTCCGTTGCCATAACATTTTCATAGTAACGTTCCATGGCCTTAAGATAGGCTGGATCTGCATCGTTTGGTGCATAGGCACCTCGACGTCCCGACAAAAGAATTCCCTCACAAGTTGGCAAAGCTAGGGTTGTATCTGCAATTTCCAAATAATCCTTAGGGTCTAGCTTGGACTCAAACAAGACTTCACCCTTGTACTGAACCAAGGCACCATTTTCCGCAATAATCGCAATGCGGTCCACAAACCCATCAAAAAGCTCTTCCAAAGCCAAGAGGGCTCGGCCAGAAGCTACGGTAAAAACGTAATCTTTAGCTTCACAAGCATCCAAAAGGTTATCCAAACGTGCTTTGTCATAGGCACCAAGATGGTCTAGAAAGGTACCATCCATATCTGTTGCTAAAATTTTCAAAATAATCTCCCTTCAGGTCGAATATACTTGCCCCTATTGTACCAAAAATAGGAATATAAGTTTGGGAAAAGCCAAAGAAATTAGAGAAAATATGGCATTTTACTTGCAAATTCACTATTTTAGTTGTATCATTACGATAGTACAAAAATAATACTATTATACTTTTAGAAAGGAGTCTCTTATGGCTTGGACATTTGATGAAAAATCGCCAATCTATCTTCAAATTGCCTATCGCGTCAAACTGAAGATAGCTTCCAAGGAATTGAGTATGGGACAACAACTCCTACCTGTAAGGGAATTTGCTCAGGAAGCCGGGGTCAATCCCAACACCGTACAAAGAGCCTTCCAAGAACTTGAAAAAGAGGGGCTTGTCTATTCTGCCCGTACCTCTGGTCGCTTTGTTACTGAAGATGAAAAACTTATTGATCAAAAACGACACGAGATTGCCCAAAGTCTCATGAAAAACTTTGTCACTGAGATGGCAGCCATTGGTTTTAGCTCAGCTGAAATCAAAGCCATCATTACTGACTACATCGAACAAACAGGAAAGGACTTATAGACCGATGACTGATATTGTAACTCTAACAAATCTCACCAAGACCTATAATGGTATTCCAGCCCTTAGAGATGTGACCATGTCCATCCCGTCTGGTAAAATCATTGGTCTCTTAGGACCAAACGGTAGTGGTAAAACAACTCTCATCAAGATTTTGAATGGCCTCCTCCAACCAACTTCTGGTTTAGTAACCATTAATGGATTTCAGCCATCACCTATCACCAAAGCTCAAGTGGCTTATTTGCCTGACACAACTTATTTAGATGAAAGTAAGACTATCCAATACTACTTGAACTTCTTCCAAGATTTCTATGCTGACTTCCGCTATCCTCTTGCCTTGCAACTCTTGCAGGATTTAAAGCTCCAGCCTGATTTGCGCCTTAAAGACCTTTCAAAAGGTAACAAAGAAAAAGTTCAGTTGATTTTGGTTATGAGTCGTGAAGCTAAACTCTATCTCCTTGATGAACCTATCGGTGGTGTCGATCCTGCATCACGTGACTACATCCTTAAAACCATCATCAACCAATACTCTGAAGATGCTTCTGTTATCATTTCAACCCATTTGATTGCAGACATTGAATCTGTTCTAGATGAAGTTGTCTTCCTAAAATACGGTCAGATTGAACTTCAGGGTGATGCTGATAATATCCGTCAAGCCCATGGCAAATCTATCGACAAACTCTTTAGAGAGATGTTCCACAACTAGGAGGTATGAGCATGTTTTGGAAATTAGTTAAGTATGAATTACAATCAGTCCGCAAGTGGTATCTTGGCATATATGCTATTGCTATCCTACTCTCAATCCCCTTGGGTTTAATGCTTCAAAAATTTATTTTTGTAACTGAACAGAGCCACCAAGAACCTAGTCTACTCTTTTTTGCTTTCTTCACACTGATGGTTTTTGCTACCATTATTGTATGGGGAGCCATTTATATAGCAACAATAGTCCTCATTGTCAGACGCTTTGCAAAGACTGTCTTTGGGAGAGAAGGTTATCTAACCAATACGCTCCCAGTTTCTGCCCACCAATTAATCTTGTCTAAACTCTTGGTAGCCTTTATTTTAGATATCATTTCATCACTCGTTATACTCCTTTCGATTGGAATTATAGCTGCTTTCTGCCTTGATATGAAAGATATCCTCCTAGCTACCAGCTACTTTGGCCAGATCCTAAAAGAGATAGGCGCTTTCTACCTCTTCATCCCTTCTACAATCTTGTCAATGATTGCTGGTATCCTTTTCTATTACCTCTGTATTAGTATCGGAAACCTCTTCAATACTAACAAAGTTCTTATGGGATTTGTCGCCTTTTTCGCCATTCAGGCTATCCTATTCTTTATTGGTTTCTTCTTTGGACTCGGTGCAGCCTTGACCGGAGATGCAACATATACTGCAATTAATAACTCGTCATATATCATTAGTCTAGTTCAGTCTCTCATTCTCATCGCAGCAAGTTACTTTGGTACCTACTATATCATGACCAAACGCTTAAATTTAGACTAAAGAAAAACCGTGTTCCTTGTGGAGCACGGTTTTTTGCATTGAAAAGACTTATTTACTTTGTTCTTTACGATAAGTCTCGATCTCGGCCTTGTTACCCCAAACGAAGTGTCCTGGACGTACTTCAACCATTTCTGGTTTATCAACAGAATAGTCGTGTTGGTTTGGATCATAAACCTTCAAGACTTTCTTACGTTCCAAGATTGGATCTGGAATAGGAACAGCAGACAAGAGTGACTTGGTGTAAGGGTGGATAGGATTGTTGTAGAGTTCTTCTGTCTCAGCAACTTCCACGATTGTCCCCTTGTAGATAACAGCGATACGGTCAGAAATGAAACGGACCACTGACAAGTCGTGAGCGATAAAGAGGTAGGTCAATCCCAACTCTTTTTGGAATTTCTTAAGCAAGTTCAAGACTTGGGCACGGACTGACACGTCAAGGGCTGAGATTGGTTCGTCAGCGATGACCAAGTCAGGTTGCATAACCAAGGAACGCGCAATTCCAATACGTTGACGTTGTCCCCCAGAAAATTCGTGAGGGTAACGTGTCAAGTGCTCCTCAAGAAGTCCCACTTCTTTGATGATTTCCTTGATTTTGGCTTTACGATCTTCCTCATCCTTATAGAGATGGAAGTTATGCAAGCCCTCAGACAAGATATAATCAACTGTCGCACGTTCATTCAAACTAGCCGCAGGGTCTTGGAAAATCATCTGAATACGACGGATAAGGTCGTTTTTCTCAGAGTGAGATAAGTGCCCATTGATTTTCTTACCGTCAAAAATAATCTCACCATTACTTGTATCATTCAGACCAATAATGGCACGACCGATAGTAGTTTTACCACTACCAGACTCACCAACGAGGGAAAAGGTTTCACCCTTGTTGATGAAAAAATTAGCATTGTGGACAGCAACGAATTTCTTGCTTCCTTCACCGAAGGAAATCTCCACATCTTTTACTTCAACTAACTTCTCAGGCATTGCCTTCCTCCTCATCTCCTAAATGTGCAAATCCCATATTAGCACGGATTTTTTCATGTAGATTTTGGATAACCGCAGGTTTTTCAACTTTTGGTGCATCCTCATGTAAGAGCCAGGTCTTAGCCCAGTGAGTATCTGAAACTTGGAATTGTGGTGCTTTTTCCTCGAAGTCAATTTGCATAGCATAGTCTGAACGCAAGGCAAAGGCATCTCCAACAACTGGTGTATAAAGTGATGGTGGTGTCCCTGGAATTGAGAAAAGCTCACCCTTATCGTCAGCCAACTGTGGCAAGCTTGAAAGCAAGCTCCACGTGTATGGGTGACAAGGCTCATAGAAAATTTCCTCAACCGTTGCGTACTCAATGATTTCACCAGCATACATAACAGCAACCTTGTCAGCGATACTTGCTACCACACCAAGGTCATGGGTAATGAAAATCACTGAGAAACCGTACTCTTCTTTGAGCGATTTCAAGAGGTCAATGATTTGAGCTTGAATGGTCACATCAAGGGCAGTTGTTGGCTCGTCACAGATCAGTACATCAGGACGACAAGCCAAGGCAATGGCAATGACGATACGTTGACGCATCCCACCAGAGTATTGGAAAGGATATTCGTTGAAACGTTTTTCAGCATCAGGAATACCAACCTTGTCCATGTAGTCAATGGCCATTTTTTTAGCTTCTTTAGCAGATTTTCCTTGGTGTTTGACAATGACTTCAACAATTTGGCTACCGATAGTCTTAATTGGGTCAAGACTGGTCATAGGATCTTGGAAGATAGTCGCAATCTTAGCTCCACGAATAGGTGCCCAATCTTGGTGACTCTTAAGCTTGGTCAAATCTTGGCCACGATAGTTAATAGAACCGCTAGCTACACGACCATTTTCTTCAAGCATCCCTGTGAAAGTTTTAGTCAATACTGATTTACCTGAACCAGACTCACCAACCAAGGCTAAAACTTCACCTTCAACCAAATCAAGGGAAACTCCTCGAATAGCTGTCAAAACACGGTCACGAACGTCAAATTCCACGACGATATCGCGAGCCGATAATATTACATTTTTATTTTCTGTCATATTGGACTCCTATCTATGCGTACGTGGGTCACTGGCATCCGCCAAGTTTTGACCGACAATAAAGAGGGCAAGGGAAACGAGAATCAAGGTAGTCAATGGAATCCAGAAGAGATAAGCATTGACTGTAACGTTCTGTGCATAGTCTGAAATCAAACGACCAAGACTAGGCGTCGTAACTGGAAGCCCCAAACCAAAGTATGAAAGGAAGGCTTCGTAAGAGATAAATCCTGGCAAGAGTTGACTAGCCATAGTTACGATAACTGACACAAGTTGCGGCATGATGTTTTTAACCACAATCTTAGCAGTTGGCGTTCCCAGTGTACGAGAAGCCAAGTTGTACTCCAAATCACGGTAACGCATGATTTGAATACGGATAGTATAGGCAATACCAATCCAACCTGTGACAGTCATGGCAAAGATCATATTCCAGAAACCAGCACCCAATGAGTAAGTCAAGACGATAACTACAAGGAGGGCAGGGATATTTGAGATGATGTTGTAGATTTCCATCATAATCATATCGAAGGTCTTAGAAATCCCCCAAACAGCACCTACAAGCAAACCAATAACAACATTAAGGAAGGTAGCGATAACAGCAATAAGGATAGAATTACGAGCTCCAAACCAAACACTATCAAAGAGGGACTTACCATTACTGTCAGTACCGAACCAGTATTGAGCATTTGGATGTACATAACGCAAACTGAAATCATTTACTTTTGAGACATCATTGAAGTCAAATTTAGAGAACATTGGATAGATGAAACTCATCAAAACGATGGCAATCAAGATACCCAACATTACTACTGTTGATTTCTTTTTAAAGAATTGACGCATCACTGATTTCCAGTAAGAATAGGCCGGTGCATCAATTGTTTCAGAGGCAAAATCATCGCGCTTTACAAATTGGAACTTACTTTTATCAATTGAAGCCATTATTTACCTCCTTTAGATGTCAATTTGATACGTGGGTCAATTATAGTCATAAGGATATCACCCACAAGCAATGAGAAGATGGTGAGGGCTGTGAAAATAAATACAAGACCCACAACCATAGCGTTATTTGAAGCACGAACAGAGTCAATCAACATTTTACCCATACCAGGGAAGGCGAAGATTGTTTCTGTCAAAGTTGCCCCTGTGATAACACTAACGATAGATGCTGGGATCCCTGAAACCAAGGAAACCATAGCATTTTTGAAAATGTGTTTATTCGAAATTTCTTGTTCTGACAACCCTTTGGCACGTGCAAAACGAACGAAGTCTTGTGATTGCAAGTCGATCATGTAACGACGAATCCAAATAGCAAGACCTGGTGTTGACAAGAGACCGAGAATAACAGATGGCAAGACGTATGAACGCCAGTCACCTGCACCCAAGATAGGGAAGGAATCTGGAAGACCAATTTCAGAACCTATCAAACGAATGATATAAACCAAGGCGATGGTTGGTAGTGAAAGCAAGAAAGTCAAGACACCTGTTGATACACTATCAAAGAGCGTGTTTTTAAAGCGTGCCATGTATGATCCCAATGGAATTGCCAAAGCATAAGACAAGACCAAACCAATCAAACCTGCAATGGCAGAACTTGTCACCATTGATGGGTATTGGTAGCGACTCTTGGTAGCTGTGTATGGGTCATTTCCATAGTAAGAACGATCTCTCGCATCAGCCTGACTTGGTGATTTATAAGTACGAGAGTAGATATCTACTGAAGATACCTTCTTACCAGTAGGGAAGTTGACCTCAGAGCTTTGTGTTTGCCCTTGACCTTGCGTAATAACATCAAGAACACCTTGCTCAGCATATGTTGGGTAAGAGGTACCAAGGTTCATCTTCACAAAGTTTTGGTGAACAAATGGGAACTGGCTGTTAAAGTAAAGCAAATATTTATGCTTAGTTCCTGAACCGACAACTGACCAACCGATAGCTGGATCATTTTCAATACGGATGTAACGCTTCAAGTTTGGATTTGTTTTATCTTTAACCCATCCAGTATTGTCAAATTCAAAGAGGTGCGTATAGAAGCCAAACACACGTTCAAGCACTGGCACATCACGTGTTGCATAGAATTGTTTACTTTGCTTGAATTGATGCAAACGCCAGCCATGTCCTAAACTATCCACATATTTTGGTAAATAGCTTTATTTTCTTTTGTTGGCTTAGTGGTTACTGACTTATCAAGGGAGCTAGCTTTCTCCTGCAACTCCTTGGTGTCATAGTAATCAATGTAACCCATACGTTCATAGATTGTATTTTCATAGTTAGCCTTAGAATCAGCTGTCTTAGCAATCTTGTTGTAGTTTGGGTCCTGTCTGAAAATCAGACGCCTCGGCACCATGGTATAGATAATCGTGTAGGTCAAGGCCGTCACGACAAATATTGACAATAGAGAACGGAGGGTTCTCAATAAAATGTATTTTTTCATGTCTCTTCCTTTAATTCCAAAAGAACTTTCCCAATCTAATGAGAAAGTTCCATCGTCCTTTTATTTAACGTGTTTCTCAAGGTCTTTTTGAGCTTTTTCGTTGGACTTAGACTTTTCTTTAAGCCAGCTTTCACGGGCTTTATCATAGTTTTTCTTAGTGACAACATCTTTTTGAGGCTCAAGGTACTTGAAGTATCTGTCAGAACCCTTAGGTCCTACTTGAGAGTAAGCACCTGAGAATGGTGTCAAACGAGCTACCATTGGAGCAGCACCCTTGTTAACCATAAGTGGCATGAAGAGTGAGCTATCTTCCAACCAAGCTTGTGCCTCTGCATAACGTTCATAACGTACGTTGAGGTCGCTTGTTTCTTTAGCTGCATTATCAACCAAAGCATCAAAGTCTTTAAGACCTACTTGAGCTGCTGCTGCATTGTTAGGATCGTCAAATCCCATGTAAGTTTTTGTGTTCTCACTAGCTGTTGTCTTGAAGATATCAAGGAATGTTGATGGGTCTTCGTAGTCAGGCGCCCAAGCAACTGAAATATTGATATCCCAGTCTTCTGCTGCTGCGTTAGCTGCATACAAAGTACTGTTAAGAAGATCATCTTGAGACATTTGATGAACGTCTACAACCACATTTTCTTTACCGAGTGTCTTTTCAACAGATTGTTTCAAAGATTGTGCACGTGCTACAGTTGGTTTTGCAGCTTGGTCAACTGGAAGGTCCAAGTGAATTGGGAATTGAACACCTTGTGCTTGGAGAGCTTCCTTAGCTTTATTAAATTCAGTCTTAGCCTTATCAGCGTTGAAGAGACCATCTTGACTGTCTTTAAGGTTAACACCTGACCACTCGTCACCATATGAAGGCATCTTTTCAGTTACCAAATCACCGAATGACTTGTCACCAGCATAAACAAAATCAGGTTTCACAAGAAGGTTACGAACAGCAAGGGCTGCACCTTTTTCACCATTAAGTTGTGCTGAATAAGCTGTACGGTCAATAGCAAAGTTAACTGATTGACGGAAGTCCTTGTTAAGAAGAGCTTTCTTAGTTGAATCTTTTTTCAGCATCAGTCTTCTTAGATGTATGGTTGTAAGACTGACGGTCAATATTAACACCAACCCCACCAATATCTGCAGATGGTTGTGTATAGAAGATATTATCTTTATATTGTTTTTCTACTGAATTAAAGTTTGAGCTTGTTGGATATAGACGTGCTTGACTATAAGCGCCATCAGTGAAATTACGAACAAGCGATTCTTGGTCTGATGCATCATAGAAAGAAAGTTTAATGCCATCGAAGTGGAGATTTTTCTTATCCCAATAGTTTTCATTTTTAGCCAACTCAATAGATGATTTAGCTGTCAATGACTTAAGGATGTATGGACCATTATAAAGGATAGATGATGGATCTGTTGATTTACCAAAGCTATCCCCTTTTGACTTAAGGAACTCTTCATTTACAGGCCAGAAGAGAGAATAAGTCATCTTAGAATTCCAGTAAGGTTCTGGTTGTTTAAGTGTGTACTGAAGAGTGTAGTCATCAAGAGCTTTAACGCCAACTTTAGAGAAGTCTTTATCAGTACCATTGAAATAATCAGCAAGACCTACTACAGAATCTTTTGCCAGGTAAATTGACTCTGTCTTTTTATCAGCAGCATGCTTAAGTCCTGTTACAAAGTCCTTAGCTGTTACTTCTGCATATTCTTCACCGTCTGAAGTATACCATTTGACTCCCTTACGAAGTTTGTATGTATACGTCAAACCATCAGCTGAAACAGTCCAGTCCTTGGCAATAGCAGGTACCAAGTTACCATATTTATCATTTTCCAAAAGGCCATCGACACCATTTGTCACAGCATCAATTGTTGAACCCTTATTGGAAATAAGGTAATCCAATGTCTCAGGATCAGCATTGTAAACATAGTTAAAAGTATTGCTTGAAGTGTTTGATTTTGATGAACAAGCCACTAAAACCCCAACACTTAGGAGGGAAACACCCGCAAGGCCAACCATTTTACTTTTTTCATAAGCATTCTCCAAAAAATCTTTTTTTATATGCCTACATTATACCATAAAAAATAAGATGAGTACAATTTTCAGAATATTTTGTCTTATACTGACTTTCTCACAATTATACCCCTTATAAACACTAGGAATTAGCCCTTTTGGGACAAAAGAAAAAGGCTAACTGCCTTTTTCCTCAAGAATATTTATTTAACGTGTTTCTCAAGGTCTTTTTGAGCTTTTTCGTTAGATGCTTTCTTTTCTTTAAGCCATTTTTCACGAGCTGAATCATAATCTTTTTTAGTAACAACATCTTTTTGTGGCTTGAGATACTTGAAGTAAGTATCTACTCCTTTATTTCCAATTTGTGAGTAAGCCCCCGAGAATGGAACCATACGAGAAATCATAGGGGCAGCACCACTATTTACCATCGTTGGCATAAATAGAGAACTATCTGTCAACCATGCTTGAGCATCTGCATATCGTTCATAACGAAGATTCAAGTCGTTTGTTTCTTTTGAAGCAGCATCAACCAAAGTATCGTAATCTTTTAGACCAACTTTAGCAGCAGCAGCACTATTTGGATCATCAAATCCCATAAATGTCTTAGTGTTCTCACTTGCTGTTGTCTTAAAAATATCCAGATAAGTAGATGGATCTTCGTAATCTGGTCCCCAAGCTACCCCATTTGAAATATCCCAATCCTCTGCAGCAGCATTTGAAGCATAATATGTAATATTATTCAAATCATCAGAAGACATTTGATTAATATCAATAACAACATTTTCTTTACCTAGAGCTTCTTCAACAGTTTGTTTCACTGATTGTGCACGTGCAACAGCAGTTTTCGCTGATTCATCAACTGGAAAATCTAAATGGATAGGAAATTGAACTCCTTCTGCTTGAAGAGCTGCCTTAGCTTTCTCAAACTTTTCTTTAGCCTTGTTAGTATTATAAATACCATCCTGTCCATCGGCTACATTAATACCTGACCATTCGCTACCATAAGAAGGTAATTTCTCAGACACTAATTCTCCAAATGATTTATCACCTGCATATACAAATTCTGGTTTGACAAAGATATTACGAATTGCTTGAGCAGCACCAGCTTTACCATTAATTTGAGCTGAGTAAGCAGTGCGGTCAATAGAAAAGTTAACAGACTGACGGAAATCCTTGTTAAGAAGGGCCTTTTTAGTTGATTCTTTCTCAATATCTGTTTTTTTAGCAGTATGTTTGTAACTTTGACGATCAATATTTACCCCAATACCCTGAATTTCTGGTCCAGGTTGTGTGTAGAAAATATCATTTTTATATTCCTTTTCAACAGAAGAATAATTAGAACTCGTTGGGAAGACACGCGCCTTACTATAAACACCATCTGTAAAGTTACGTTCTAATGATTCTTGATCAGAACCATCATAATAAGATAATTTAACATTATCAAAGTGAACATTTTTCTTATCCCAATAATGTTCGTTTTTAGTTAACTCAATAGACGATTTAGCCGTTAGAGATTTCAAGATAAAAGGACCGTTATAAAGAATTGATGATGGATCCGTTGACTTTCCAAAGCCATTCCCTTTAGACTTAAGAAAATCTTCATTGATTGGCCAAAATAGCGAATAAGTTACCTTGGAATTCCAGTATGGCTCCGCCTGTTTTAATGTGTATTGTAATGTGTAATCATCTAGTGCCTTAACACCAACCTTTGAGAAATCTTTATTAGCACCAGATAGGTAGTCTGATAAACCGACAACTGAATCCTTTGCTAAATATATCCCCTCTGACTTTTTATCTGCTGCATGCTTAAGACCAGTCACGAAGTCCTTGGCAGTAACGTCAGCGTACTCTTCTCCATACAGAGGTGTACCACTTAACACCCTTACGAATCTTATAATGTATAGGTCAAACCCATCAGCAGAGACTGTCCAATCTTTAGCAACAGATGGAATCAAATTACCATATTTGTCATAACCAAGAAGACCGTCAACACCATTTGTTACAGTATCCGTTGTCGTTGCCTTACTAGTAGAAACATAGTCCAATGTCTCAGGATCAGACTGATAAACATAGCTATAAGTAGTACCACTAGTACTTGACTTAGAAGAACAAGCCGCTAAGGCACCTACACTGAGGAGTGCCACACCCGCAAGGGCTAACCATTTGCTTTTTTTCATAAGATTTCTCCAAAAAATAAAATTTTACCTTTTCATTATAGCATAAATAATCAAGAAAACAGTCGTTGTCAGACAATTTTGCACTAAGCATTTTACATGATAAAACACGATAAACTCAATAATCCCTTGTATTTCCTAGATTTCTAGCTACTTCAATCGATTTATTTTTAATCACCAGTCATGCATAAAACAAAAAGGCCTAACACCTAGGTTAAACCTCTGTTTCTAAGTTAAAATTAGCCATTAAGAGCTTGAGCAGCTGTGATAATCGCCAAATTGTAAATATCTTCAGCACTAGCCCCACGTGAAAGGTCGTTAACAGGTTTATTAAGACCTTGCAAGATTGGACCGATAGCTTCGAACATTCCCAAACGTTGGGCAATCTTATATCCAATGTTACCTGCTTGCAAACCTGGAAAGACAAAGACATTGGCATGTCCTGCTACGTTACTATCTGGAGCCTTAATGGCAGCTGTTGCTGGAACAAAGGCTGCATCAAACTGCAACTCACCATCAATAGCCAAGTCAGGACGCATTTCTTTAGCAATATTTGTTGCTTGAACAACCCTGTCAACTTTTGGCGATTTAGCAGAACCTTTTGTTGAGAAGCTAAGCATGGCCACTTTAGGATCAATACCAAAAACTTTAGCTGTTTCAGCAGTATTAATTGCAATTTCTGCCAATTCTTGAGAATTTGGCTCAATATTGATCGCACAATCAGCGAAAACCAAGCGATGATCAGTATTTTCACGGTTCATAAGGAAAACACCTGATGTACGTGAAATGCCTGGTTTTGTTTTGATAATTTGAAGGGCAGGACGTACTGTATCCGCTGTCGAGTGACTGGCACCTGAAACCATTCCATCAGCAAGACCAAGTTTAACTAGCATAACACCGAAATAGTTAACATCACGAAGCAACTTCTCTGCATCTTCGATCGTTGCTTTTCCTTTACGGATCTCAACAAATTTTTCCTTCATTTCCTCAAAACCTTCATAGGCTTCAGGATTAATAATCGTATAGTTAAAGTCTGCAAAGCCAAAATCACTCAAGATTTTGTGAACCTCAACTGGGTCTCCCAAAATAATAGGATCCACCAATCCTTCAAATTTCAAACGGGCAGCAGCACGAACCACACGGTCGTCGTTACCCTCAGGAAAAACAATCTTAACACCTTTCCCTAAAATACGTTCACGAAGTTCACCAAATAGACTACGCATAAAAAATCCTCAATCAATCTTTTTTAGTTTGTAAGTTCATGATAACGGTTTCAAAATCATCTGTCAAGGAAGATGCATGGACCATCTCTTTTTTGGTGAAAGGATCAATAAAGGCAAGGCGATGACAATGCAAGGCCTGGCGCTTAATACCATAATCTAGGGAACCGCCATAAAGGTCGTCTCCCAAAAGAGGCAAACCTAAGTGGGCAAAGTGCACACGAATCTGGTGCGTTCGTCCGGTATGAAGATTGATATCAACCAGTTTAACCCTACCATAATCACCAACCAAGCGATAGCTTGTATGGGCATATTTCCCTGATTTATGAACCCGACGTGTAATAATAGAATCCACATCACGCGCAATCGGTGCAATGATTTCACCCTGCTCCTCAAGTTTTGTATCACCTTCAACCAAGGCATAGTAATGTTTCTTAATAGACTTCTGCTGCAACTGTTTATCCATACGCGCGTGGGCATAACCATGCTTAGCAAACAACATGAGACCGGATGTATCCTTATCCAGACGTGTCACGATATGCACACGCTGATTAGGATAATTATTGCTAACGAAGTGATGTTTGACGAAATTAGCCATAGTATTGTCATGGTTGACACTTGGAATACTAGCATAGCCATAAGGTTTATTAATCACCAAGAAGTTGTCATCCTCATAGACAATATCCAAGTCAAAAGGAATAGGTTTCAAGGTCTCGTGCGGTGCCTCATCAGGGATTTCAATGGCAATCACGTCTCCTTCATGGACAGGATAAGTCGCAAACTGCTCCTCGCCATTGACCCAAATATGACCGCCCTCAAACTTAATCTTGGCCAGTAGTCCTTTAGAAATATCGTGCTCCTTCAAAAAGGTCTTGACCCGACAAGAACGCCCTACTGTAAACTCATATCTCATTCTTCCATGTCTCCGATAAAGGAATCACGTACACGTTCCCAGAAACTGGTGTGACTAGCACTAGCCACAAAGGAAATCTTACGTTGGTCAATTGAGAATTCTACCTTTTTCACATTGCGGTTGGTATAGGTTTTATTATCAACAGACAAAGTGTAGCTTCCCATTCGGGTAGGATAAACCGTAATCTTCTCATGCTTAGGCACAATAAGGGGACTACCTAGGGTACGATACACACGATTATTAAGACTAGCAATCTCAGTCAGTTGCAAGGCTTCAATAGTAGGATGAAGGACCGCACCACCCAAGGATTTATTGTAGGCCGTTGATCCTGTAGGCGTTGACACCGACAGTCCATCACCACGAAAACTCTCAAACAAGACATCATTAAGGCAAACATCTGCTGCCATGGTTTTCTCATTACGCTTGATGGCTGCTTCATTGAGGGCAATCGACGTAAAAGAACGACCATCAGCCAGGGTCAATTTGACATTCAAAAGAGGGTAAGAAATCTTTGCACCACTGTCTTTTCGAAGCGTCTCGATTAATTGATCCACTTCACTGTCCAAATAATCCGTATAAAAGCCTAAATGACCCGTGTGAATCCCTACAAAACGCACACGCGCAAGCTCTTTTTCATACATATGAAAGGCCGATAGCAACATGCCATCACCACCAATTGAGATGACCACATCTGGATTTTTCTTGGTCAAATAAAAATCAGGATCATCTCGAAAGGCATTAAAAAGTTTCGAGGCAACACGCCTACTTTGGGGTTTGCCATTGGCAATAATAGCTACCTTCATCTCATCCGAAGAGGTCTTCATCTGTGTCATCACTATTTCCTACACTATCCTTCAAAGTTCTGTTAATTGGATCAAAGAGCAACTGGGCTTCTCTAATATCATCACGTATCTTCCGCATTTCTTCGTCAAGCTCATAAGCCATGCGGGCCGTAGTTTCCAAGCGAAGTTTAATCTCCTCAGGAAAATTCCCCTGATACTTGTAATTAAGGGAATGTTCAATGGTGGCCCAAAAGTTCATGGCCAAAGTCCTAATCTGAATCTCTGCAAGAATCTCCTTACGACCATCAATGGTATCAACGGGATAAGAGATAATAACATGATAAGAGCGATAACCCGAATTTTTACGGTTTCTGATATAGTCTCGCTCTGAAACAATAGTCATATCACTACGATGACGAAGCAAAGCCAAAACCTCATCCACATCATCGACAAATTGGACCATGACTCGAGACCAGCGATATCCTGCATATCTTGAGCCAAATTTTCAATCGAAAGGCCACGAAGGGCGATCTTCTCTTCAATGGAAGCCACTGACTTCACACGTCCCGTCACAAACTCAATGGGCGAGTGACGATTTTGCTTACGAAATTGTTTACGAATGCCTCGGAGCTTGATTTTGAGCTCACCTACGGCCTGAATTATAGGGGTCTAGAAATTCTTCCCAATCCATGGTCAAGATAGGACTCCTCCTTGTCAAAAGCTTTAGTTTTTTATAAAATAAATACAATCTGTTATATTATACCACATTTGAAAGCACAAGGGAGGACACACATGAACCATTTAGAGATAGAGTACAAGACTCTACTCACCAAAGACGAGTACAATCGTTTAGCGATGCTTTTCTCCCATGTGACACCTGTTACGCAAACCAACTACTACATCGACACTCCTCAGAGTGACATGAGAAGTAAAAAACTCTCCTTGCGTATCAGGACGCTTCCCACTCATGGTGAGCTGACCTTGAAGATACCTGAAAAAGTCGGGAACATGGAGTACAACGTTACCATGGATTGTGCGGATGCTAAGGCTTTGACTAAGTCGCTGGACTTTCCTGATTGTCAAATCAAATCCATTCTTCTAGAACGTGGGGTTAAGCTCGAGGACCTAACCATCCTCGGACATTTGACCACTACCCGTCGCGAGTACCAGACCAACATCGGCCTCATGGCCCTCGATGTCAATGTCTATGCCGATAAGAAAGACTACGAGCTTGAACTAGAAGTTTCGGATGCCGAGAAAGGTAAAGACGACTTTGATGCCTTCCTTAAAGAAAATAATATTGACTTTAAGTATGCCAAGAGTAAGGTTGCACGCTTTGTAGCTACCCTCAAACGAGACAAAGACTAAAAGTTAGACAAGGAGTTGGCTCCTTGTCTTTTTATGTTTAAACACATGCAGCGTTAAATACCACAAGCATTTAGAACTCCAGAGGGTAATAGATTTCTCTAAAAACGCATACAAAAGAATTTTATCTAACAAAAGTTCGGTATTTTTCACTAATATCATACTTTGATGGCTGAAATTTCTGCTTCTTTTTGCTAAAATAGAACTATCTGTAGTTTTATTACAATAGCCCTAACTGGGCTTAGCATCTTATTTTTTTAAAGGAGTCACCATCGTCATGGTACATCAAAAAGCAAACCCACAATTGAAATTGTTCTCGCTCAGCTCAAACCCAGAAATTGCTGAAAAAATTGCTGAGGCTACTGGATTGCCACTTGGTAAAGTATCTTCACGTCAATTTTCTGACGGTGAAATCATGATCAACATTGAAGAGTCTGTTCGTGGGGACGATATCTATATCATCCAATCTACTAGCAACCCTGTTAACGACCACCTTTGGGAATTGCTCATCATGATTGATGCCTGCAAACGTGCCAGTGCTAACTCTGTCAACGTTGTTATGCCTTACTTTGGTTATGCACGTCAAGACCGTATCGCTGCGTCACGTGAACCAATCACTGCTAAATTGATTGCCAATATGCTAGTTAAAGCTGGTGTCAATCGTGTCTTGACGCTTGACCTTCACGCTGTCCAAGTTCAAGGATTCTTCGATATCCCAGTAGATAACCTCTTCACAATGCCTTTGTTTGCTGAATACTACAACAAAAAAGGATTCACAGGAAGTGATGTTGTCGTTGTTAGCCCTAAAAACTCGGGTGTTAAACGTGCTCGTAGCTTGGCGGACTACCTTGATGCACCAATCGCTATCATTGACTACGCTCAAGATGATTCAGAACGTGAAGAAGGCTACATCATCGGTGAGGTTGAAGGAAAAACAGCAATCTTGGTTGATGATATCCTTAATACTGGTAAAACATTTGCTGAAGCAGCTAAAATCCTTGAACGTGGTGGCGTTAAAGACATCTATGCAGTTGCTAGTCACGGGCTTTTTGCAGGAGGTGCTGCCGAAGTCCTCAACGCTGCTCCAATCAAAGAAATCTTGGTAACAGATTCAGTTGCGACTAAAGAAAAAGTGCCTACAAACGTTAAATACATTTCAGCAAGTGAGCTAATCGCTAACGCTACTACTCGTATCTTCGAACGTCAACCACTTAGTCCACTCTTTGCATATACAGCACACGAGGACTAAGCTATGGTTTATTTGGACAATGCAGCAACAACTCCTTTAAATACTGCTGCTATTTCAGCTATGACACATGTCATGACTGAAACCTTTGGAAATCCATCCAGCCTCCATGCTTATGGTCGTCAAGCTTCCAAGGAACTTCGTGAAGCCCGTGAAGAAATGGCCAAACAATTTGAAGTCCCTACTCGTAAGCTCATTTTCACTTCTGGGGGGACCGAAGGAAACAATACAGCTATCAAAGGTTACGCCCTAGCCAATCAAGCTAAAGGTAAGCACCTGATTACAACTGCTATTGAACACCACTCTGTCCTTCACACCATGGCCTACTTGGAAGAGCGTTTTGGTTTTGAAGTAACCTATATTCAACCAGAAAATCAAGTCATTACTGCTCAACAAATCGCTGATGCCTTACGTGACGATACTATTCTAGTTTCTGTTATGTATGCCAATAATGAGACCGGCCAATTGCTTCCTATCAAGGAAATTGGTGACTTGCTTGCCAATCACCAAGCTGCCTTCCACGTTGATGCCGTTCAGGTAGCAGGAAAACTTCCTATTCACCCAGAGGAACTTGGAGCTGATTTTCTCTCTATTAGTGCCCATAAATTCCACGGACCTAAAGGTGTCGGCTTGCTCTATCATAACGATTTGCATTTTGACAACCTACTTCATGGTGGTGAACAAGAGGAAAAACGTCGTGCCAGCACTGAAAATCTGGTCGGGATTGCAGGTATGACCGCTGCTTACAAACATGCTAGCGACCACTACCAAGACAATTACCAGCATGTTGAAAAGATTCGTCAGGCCTTTCTAGATTCCCTTACCATTCCTTATGAAATCAATGGTGGAGGACCTAGCCTACCTCACGTCATCAACATCAGTTTTCCTGGTAAGGAAAATGGGCCTCTCTTAACCTTGTTAGACCTAGCAGGCTTTGCTGTCTCAACGGGTTCTGCTTGTACTGCTGGAACTGTTGATCCAAGTCATGTCATCCAGGCCCTCTATGGCAAGGATTTCTGACAAGCTAAAAAACAGCCATTCGCATTAGTTTATCAGAGGAAAATACCGCTGAAGAACTCCAGGCCCTAGCAGAAAAACTTAATCAAATCATAGGAGACTAACATGGCATTTGAAAAAAGCATTCATTTTGACTGACTGTAAGTACCGTTACACCATCAGTCCTAATGTCAAAAAATTCACTCTACGTGATACGACTTTTGTGCAAAATAAAATCGGAAACTACGAGTTGCACCGCCTTCTCGAAAAAGTGCCTAACTCAGGCGAAGGTTTCCCACTCAAAATCACTATTAACAAAGAATTGACAGGCTTCAAATTGTCTATCACAGACAAATCTGGCCTTCGTAACGTTAATATCTTTAAAAATGAAGATCACCACATCTTGCAAGAAAAATTCTACTTCTTGATGCAGAGTTTGGTTGATCGTAACGTTTTCGAGCAAGAAGAAGTCTAAATTTTTTCTTACTACATAGAAATAGCCTATCCTTGTGATAGGTTTTTTATATCGCCTCTTCTACACTATTTTGTTGCAATCTTCACAAACTTTTCTTAAAATATAAGAGAATCATACTAATTGAAGAAAGGAAAGCGATCAATGACATTTGAGAAAAACATCCCAAACGCCACTGCGAAACGTCTCTCTCTCTACTATCGTATTTTCAAGCGATTCCATCGTGAAAATATCGATAAAGCAAGCTCTAAACAAATTGCTGAAGCTATTGGGATTGACCCTGCCACTGTTCGTCGAGACTTCTCCTACTTTGGTGAGCTAGGTCGTCGTGGCTTTGGTTATGACGTGAACAAACTAATGACATTTTTTCGCTGAACTCCTTAATGACAATGCGACTACCAAGGTACTTCTCGTAGGTGTAGGGAATGTCGGACGCGCCCTCCTCCACTACCGTTTTCAAGAACTTAATCGCATGCAGCTAGTCATGGCTTTTGATACAGACGATAACGAACTGGTTGGAACTCAAACTGAGGACAATATTCCTATCTATGGGATTTCCCAAATTAAGGACAAGATTGCTCAAGAAGATATCAAAACAGCCATCCTGACAGTGCCATCAGTTAAGGCCCAGGAGGTGGCTGATCTTTTGGTTGATGCTGGAATTAAAGGCAATCCTCTGCTTCTCTCCAGTCAACCTCAATCTTCCACGCCACGTGGTGGTCCAATACGTAGACTTAACTAGCGAACTACAAACCCTACTCTATTTCATGAAAGAAGAAGAAAAATCAAGGAGTAACAATGACTAAACCAATTATCGGAATCACTGCCAATGTAAGGCCTAATCCAGCCCATGAAGACATCAACTGGTCCTATGCCCCATCTGGCTTTGTAGAAGGAGTTCAAAGAGCCGGTGGCCTAGCAATCCTACTACCCGTATCCGATCCATCGGAAGCCAAGACCTATATCTCCATGATTGACAAGCTCATCCTTATCGGTGGGCAAAACGTTGACCCTAAATTCTACAACGAAGAGAACCATGCCAATGAAGACGACTTCTTCCTCGAACGTGATATCTTTGAAATGGCACTTATCGAAGAAGCCACTAAGCAAAAGAAACCCATCTTTTCAATCTGTCGTGGAACCCAACTCATGAACGTCGCACTAGGTGGTAGTCTCTATCAAGATATTGAAAATCACTGGCAGGACAAACCTTCTGATTACCTCTACCATGAGATGATTGTTGAAGAGGACAGTAAGTTGGCAGAAATTTACGGACGTGAAACCTCTATCAACTCCTTCCACCACCAAAGTATCAAACACTTGGCCTCTGACCTTCGTGTCATTGCGCGTGACCCTGAGGACAACACTGTCGAAGCTGTTGAGTCTAATACTCCAGACCTTCGCTTCCTTGGTGTACAGTGGCACCCAGAGCTTCTCCTAGACAAACGTGAAGAAGACCTCAAACTCTTTGAATACGTCGTTAACGAACTTTAAAAGCAACTGAGACTGCACTCAGTTGCTTTTTCTTGTCTTTATTCCATCGGCTCAATCTAAAGCTCAAAATCCTCCCTCTCCTCACGAAAAGAATAATAGGTCGATTTGCCAACAATCAGATGATCAAGCAGACAAATCCCTAAATCATCACAGGACCGCTTAATCTTTTGAGTAAAATCAATATCATTACGACTAGGATAGGCTTCCCCCGAAGGATGATTGTGAACCACAATCAAAGACGTTGCCATCAGATGGCAGGCATAATGTAAAATCTCACGTGGCTCAGCAATCGAACGACGAACCCCACCTATAAAGACCGTCTTTTGCTGAATAATACGATTCTGCGTATCCAAATAGATAGCCACCAGATGCTCCTGAGGCTTGTCGCCAATATCCAACATCATACGACGCGCCACCTGCTGGCTAGACATAATCTGGTCCGAACGCGCTAGCTCAGCCTTCTCAATCCGCTTAGCCAACTCCACCATAGCCTTGAGCTCAATAGACTTCACACGCCCAATACCAGGAATCTCCTGAAGCTCATTCAAGGACAAACGAGACAAATCCGCCAAACTCGTCATCCCTTTCAAAATACGATTGGCCATAGATAGGACCGACTCAGACCTAGTCCCTGTCCGCAGCACTATCGCCAACAACTCCTGGTCCGACAAAACCTCTGCTCCCTTCTGTAAGAGTCGCTCACGAGGCAAAAGCCCCGACTCCTACAGATACAATACTATACATAAGAAAAAACCTCCTACTTACCTATTCGTAAGTGGGAGGGGGATAATTACTATTTCATAGTATTTTTTACTACTCTTGGATGTAAATCTACGTTTTATTCTTCTCAAAATATACTTCACAGCAGTTCCTGGACCTACAATAATATATTTGAGAGCACCTTTTATACCACCGATATTATCAAAATTAATATAGGTATTTGGTAAAGTATCAGGTCGGATATTTAACACAACATTATCTACAAAAGGCGTAATATAGATATCGTTTTTTGCAATCGCATAATCATAACGATCTTGCCCATGCGAGGTAAACTAGAATACGCTCAAATTGAATGCAAAATGGTATGTTGAAGGAATTGGTTGCTTGCTGGGAATTTTCTTTCATCTTGCGAAATACAAGGTTCCAAAACAAACGGTTTCAAAGCATCATATTTAAACCAAATAAATGTTCCATAACTCATGATAAAAGTATTCATCTTATCAAAGTCAATTTCTCGACCAAGATTCATACGCTCCCATAAATCATTCATTCCTTCGGCAAAACGATTCTCATTCCAAGGATCCACAATTTTAGTATAACGGAAGAAAGTTGGAATATCAGCAATTACAAGCCCTAACCTATCATCACGTTCTAGATTTGCAATAATATTATCAGCAGGTTGAATTAACATTGAGAAAAGTTCATTTCGCCATGAATCTCCAACCCAATAAGGGTATTCTGGTGATTTTTTCGTATGGAAATGTCCAATATAATCATAAGCAGAAAGTTCATCTTTCAACTTAAGCATTGGAATAACATCACGTCCACGATTCCCAGTAATAAAGATTCGAGCTACTTTTCCATTCTTATCAAGGATAGACTGAATCTCTTCCTTCTTCTCTTCAGAATCCGTTGTTAAGAAGAGGTCATAAGTAAAGTGAAAATTCTCAAATTGCTTCAAAAAGTCTTCGAGTAAGTCGACATAGTAGGTGTGAAGATGTACAGCAATTTTTTTAGTGTCTGAATATGTCTCTGAGCTTTCCTCAATGACTTTGCGATCAAGTAAATAAGGTGGAGTCGGTAAACTCATATCCGACATGTGTGACAAAATGAATTCTACCGGATAGTCCGTTCTATTCTCAATTTCCTTAAGCAAATAAGGTGCAAGGTGCTGGGTTAAATCAAATGTCTTAACCTTAATAAATGGAACCCCTGCATCAAGCAAAACATGAGGATAATGAATTGTAAAATTACTATGGAAAAACTTATCATTTAGTGGAATCGTATTAAGAATCGATTCATACTTAAATCCAGCATCCATAAACTTCTTGGTATAAAGAGTTTCATAATTATCGATTACCT
>ENA-OQBV01000335-OQBV01000335.1-human-gut-metagenome-genome-assembly--contig:-NODE-335-length-27281-cov-3.336451_pt1 | contig 27281 bp, 35 predicted proteins | sample MGYA00242750_ERZ504559 | MGnify/ENA primary metagenome ERZ504559 (study PRJEB26092, sample SAMD00036230) | human gut metagenome | host: Homo sapiens | study: EMG produced TPA metagenomics assembly of... | reverse complement strand
AAAATTGTTATTCTGGGATCTTAGCTCAGCTGGGAGAGCATCTGCCTTACAAGCAGAGGGTCACAGGTTCGAGCCCTGTAGGTCCCATTTTCATAAAGCCAGTAATGCCGGCGTGGCGGAACTGGCAGACGCACAGGACTTAAAATCCTGCGGGACTTATACTCCCGTACCGGTTCGATTCCGGTCGCCGGCATTACTGACTTTATGAGAGAAGATGATATCGTAGAATTGTTGTAATAAACAGTTTTGCGATATTTTTGTTTATAAGAAATGATCTTTTATATAGTAAGGATAACTTATTTTGCAACAATAAATTCCCGTCAAGGTTTTTGAGTTATGAAGATCCAGTATCTTGACAGGGATGCTCTTATCAATGTGTGTTGTTCATCTTATTTAATCGCATCTGTTTCAATGACGAATTTTACATTTCCTTCCATATCTTTTGCCTTTCCACTGAAGGTGTCATAGCTGCACTGATCAGAGGTCAGGGATTCTAATCGGTCGAGAATATTGCCTAATTCCTTTTCAACAGTATCTTTCAGTTTACGGGTACCTTGCTCATTAAATTCCTGCATTCCGTCTTTTAATGTGCGGGCGCCATCCTGGAGTTGTGTGATTCCGTCTTTACCTGCTTACTTCCATTTTGCAATATGGTTCCGCCTTTGGAAAGCTCTGTTGTTCCGGAAAGGAGTGTGGAAGCACCGTCTCGAAGTGCAGCACTGTTTGCTGCGAGTGTTCCGATCCGCTGCATAATTGGGAGCCGAGTGTGTTGAGTCCGGAAGCAAGTTCGTCTGTACCGCCCGCCAGAGTATTGATACCGGCAACGAGAGAAGGACTGTTTGCTTTCAATTTGGATGCTCCGTCGAGTAATGTCTGATTGTAGCCGTTCAGTTGTTTAAAGCCGCCGAGTAAGGTGTTAATGCCGTCTGCTGCAGTTGAGAGAGAATCTGTGGATTTGTCCAGAAGTCCCATGTTTTTGGATACGGTGGTCAGTCCTTGATCCAGAACTTTCATACCAGCATTGATTTTGTCCACATTGTCTTTTAACTGAGACATTGCGTTTTCCGGAAGTTTGATGTTAGAGAGTTGATCCAGTTGTTTTTGAATTTCCGGAAGCTTTGTTGATAGTTTTGCAAAAGAGGATTCAATGCTTTCATAAGCAGTGGAAATCTGTGTTATTGTCTGCGTCAGTGCATTGGTATCCAGTGTTGGAAGTTGGACACTGCCTTCGTTTGTAACAGAGGCAAGAGGCTGCAGAGAGCTGCTCAAATTTCCTGCCTGAGCTTGCGCTGCTACCAGTGCTGTGATGGAAGCCTGAAGCTGAGAGGCAAGTTCTGTGTTACCGGAAGCATTTGCCTGGAATTCTGTGCCTGGCAATCCATTTGCCAGTTTTGACCAATGATATCATCCCCTATCTTTTTTCTATACTTCACATTGCAGTGCAAAATGACTAATAGTCAATAATCTGGGAACAAAAAATGAAAAAAGGTCATTTTTATTGACTTTCTAAAAAATTTGCCTGATAATTAAGGATACAGTTGCAGGGATACTGCAAAAGTCAAGAAATACCAGGGGAATGAAAATGGGAAAGGCAGAAACCAATAAGAAACGAAAGAAGAATGCACTGTTTCAGACGGCGTATGAATTGTTTACGGATAAAGGTTTTGCAAAGACAACCATATCCGATATTGTAAATAAGGCAGGTCTTGCAAAAGGAACATTCTATTTATATTTCAAGGACAAGTACGATCTGCGGGACAGGCTGATTGCATATCAGGCAGGAAAGCTGTTTGAAGATGCACATAAAGAACTGGACAAGAAGGAAATCAACAGCTTTGAGGAAGAGGTTCTGTTTTTGACAGATTACATTATTGGAAGATTTGAAAAACAGCATTCGCTGATGCAATTTATTGCAAAGAACCTGTCCTGGGGCATTTTTAAAAACGCGTTTTCCAGCACAGAGTTTCCGGAGGCACAGGGATTTTACGAACATTATCTGGAGGCATTAAACAAATTTAATGTGAAATGTGAAGAGCCGGAGTTGTTGTTGTTTACGATTATAGAGCTGCTCGGTTCTACAAGTTATAACTGTATTCTTTATAAGCAGCCGGTCACGATGCAGGAATATCTGCCGCATCTGCACCGGATTTTACATCAGCTTTTAATTGCATTTACAGAAGAAGCATAACAGAACAACAGATATAAAGAAAGATCCTGCAGTCAGTTCAGGATCTTTTTCATATCATCGGGAAGAGGAGCAGTAAAATCCATTTTCTGCCCGGTGATGGGATGGAGAAACGTCAGACGATAGGAGTGCAGAGCCTGTCGGGTGATGTATTCCATATCAGGGTTGTACAGATAGTCTCCGACCAGAGGAAAACCGATGTATTTCATATGAATCCGGATCTGATGGGTGCGTCCGGTTCCCAGCCGGAGTGAGACAAGGCTGTGGCCGTTTTTTTCTTCCAGAAACTGATAGTAGGTGACTGCTTTTTCTCCGTGGTCAAAATCTACGGTTCGTTCAATGATGGAACTGTCTTTTCTGCCAAGCGGAGCGGTAATGACACCGGATTCCGGAGTGAGATGTCCGCGCACGATGGCACGGTACTCCCGGTGAATTTCCCGTCTTGCATTCATGGAGGACAGGATCGCGGCGCTGACTACATGTTTGGCAATGATGGTCAGTCCTGAAGTATCACGGTCCAGCCGGTTCACACAGCGGAAGATAAAGGGTTTCTTCTGCTGCTCAAAATACCAGGCGAGTGCATTTGCCAGAGAATTGTAGTAGTTGTTCAAAGAGGGGTGGATCGGCATCCCGGCCTGCTTGTCGATGACGAGAATATCTTCATCCTCATAGACAATATGGATGGGATGTTCTACCGGAGGAACCCGTTCTGAAGATTGCTCTTCTACAATCCGGATCACCAGTTCATCTCCGGATGTCAGGTGGTGTGTCATGTGAACCCATATACCATTTAACAGGACACTTTCTGGTGTCTTTTTTAAATGGGTAATGTTTTTGGCGGAATATCCGCGGTGTCTTAAGTTTTGCTCAATGGTAAATCCGGCATCTTTGTCGGAAATCAAATATGTGATCGTTCGGTTCATAGAATATGTACAGTTCCTTTTTCTTTTTATGATAGCAAAGAATCGAAGGAGCGTAAATCTTTTTTGTAGTTTCAAAACAGAAACCTGTGTTATAATAGCACCAGTTATTCGATTTTTCATGAGGGCAAGGGAAAAAATAATAACAAAAGTGAGGAAAACAACATGGATATTAATCAAAAATTGACAGAAGAACTGGAAGTAAAGCGCTGGCAAGTAGATGCAGCTGTAAAATTGATTGATGAAGGGAATACGATCCCGTTTATTTCAAGATATCGAAAAGAAGCAACAGGATCTCTCAATGATGAACAGCTGCGGAAATTGCACGAGCGTCTTGTGTATTTGAGAAATCTGGAAGAGAAAAAAGAGCAGGTACTTTCCAGCATTGAAGAACAGGGAAAACTGACAGAGGAATTGAAAAGTCAGATCCTGGAAGCAGGGACACTTGTCGTGGTGGAAGATCTGTATCGTCCGTATCGTCCGAAGAGAAGAACACGGGCAACGATCGCAAAAGAAAAAGGCCTGGAGCCTTTGGCGGCAGTGATTATCCTCCAGAAGCTGAAAATGCCGCTTTTAGAAGAAGCTGAAAAATATGTATCGGAAGAAAAGGGTGTGGTCTGCGCAGAAGATGCAATTGCCGGAGCAAAAGATATCATTGCAGAATCAATTTCGGATGAGGCAGACTACAGAAGCTGGATTCGAAAGATCACCATGAAAAAAGGAAAATTGATCTCCACGGCAAAAGATCCGGAAGCAGAGTCGGTTTATGAAATGTATTATGAATTCGAAGAACCATTGTCAAAGCTGGCAGGACACCGCATTCTTGCGCTGAACAGGGGAGAAAAAGAAAAGATCCTGACAGTGAAGATTGAGGCACCGGAGGAAGAGATTCTTGGCTATCTGGAAAAACAGATATTTCACGGAAAGAATCTAGATACAGAGCAGGCACTCAAAGAAGCGGTGGAAGACAGCTATAAGCGTCTGATCGGTCCGGCGATTGAAAGAGAAATCCGCAGTGATCTGACAGAAAAAGCAGAAAATGGAGCAATCGAAGTATTTGGGAAAAATCTGCATCAGCTTTTGATGCAGCCGCCGATCACAGGCCAGGTAGTACTTGGATGGGACCCGGCATTCCGTACAGGATGTAAACTTGCTGTGGTAGATCCGACCGGAAAAGTATTGGGAACGACTGTCATTTATCCGACTGCCCCGACGACTCCTGCAAAGATCAAAGCATCGAAAGATTTATTGAAAAAGATCATTCCGAAATATCATATTACGTTGATTTCGCTTGGAAACGGAACAGCATCCAGGGAGTCCGAGCAGTTTATTGTGGAGCTGTTAAAAGAGATTCCGGAGAAAGTGCAGTATGTGATCGTCAATGAGGCTGGAGCATCCGTGTATTCAGCCAGCAAACTGGCAAGCGAAGAATTTCCGAAGTTTGATGTGGGACAGAGAAGTGCGGCATCCATTGCAAGAAGGCTGCAGGATCCGCTTGCGGAACTGGTGAAGATCGAGCCACAGTCCATCGGCGTGGGACAGTATCAGCATGATATGAATCAGAAAAAGCTGGGTGAATCACTGAGCGGAGTTGTGGAAGACTGTGTAAATAAGGTAGGTGTTGATCTGAATACCGCATCAGCGCCTCTGCTTTCCTATATTTCCGGGATTTCCGGTGCAATCGCCAAAAACATTGTGGCATATCGGGAGGAAAACGGAAAGTTCCAGGATCGTAAAGATCTGTTGAAGGTCGCAAAGCTGGGGCCGAAAGCATTTGAACAATGTGCCGGATTCATGCGCATTCAGGGCGGGAAAAATCCGCTGGATGCCACAGGGGTTCATCCGGAGTCTTATGGAGCGACAGAAAAACTACTGGAGAGACAGGGATTTACGCTGGAGGATGTGGCAGGAGGGAATCTGTCCGGTTTGTCCAAAACAGTTAAAGATTACAAAAAGCTGTCTCAAGAGCTGGAAATCGGAGAAATCACACTCCGTGATATTGTAAAAGAGCTGGAAAAACCTGCAAGAGATCCGAGAGATGAGATGCCAAAACCGATCCTTCGTACGGATGTGCTGGATATGAAAGATCTGAAAGAAGGGATGATCCTAAAAGGAACTGTTCGAAATGTCATTGATTTTGGAGTCTTTGTGGACATCGGGGTACATCAGGATGGACTGGTACACATTTCCCAGATTACAGACAAGTATATCAAGCATCCGCTGGAGGCTGTCAGTGTGGGAGATATCGTTGATGTGAAAGTGATGAGTGTGGATCTGAAGAAGAAACGAATTCAGCTGACCATGCGTGGAATTTCTTAAAAAGGCGGGAGTTGACGTTTAAGAATTGCAATTTGCAGAATAATCCCATATAATGGAACAGAAACTGAGTATACCCGAATCTCGGGATGCTACAAAACAGGAAAAGGGGGATTTTTATGCTGAAAGGCAAAACAGTAGTACTTGCGGTGTCCGGAAGTATTGCTGCGTACAAGATCGCATCGCTTGCCAGTGCACTGAAAAAGCTGCATGCCAATGTGCAGGTACTGATGACCAAAAACGCGGTTAATTTTATCAATCCGATCACATTTGAGTCTTTGACAGGGAACAAATGTCTGGTGGATACGTTTGACCGGAATTTTCAGTACAGTGTAGAGCACGTGGCACTTGCCAAGCAGGCGGATGTGGTTTTAGTGGCACCGGCCAGTGCCAATGTGATCGGAAAGATCGCGCACGGGATCGCAGATGATATGCTGACGACGACAGTTATGGCATGTAAGTGTAAAAAGATCATTGCACCGGCAATGAACACAAACATGTTCGATAATCCGATCCTGCAGGACAATCTTAAAATTCTGGAACACTATGGATATGAGGTGATCAGTCCGGCAGTGGGATACCTCGCATGCGGGGATACCGGAGCCGGGAAGATGCCCGAGCCGGAGCTGCTGTTACAGTACATTTTAAGAGAAATCGCATATGAAAAAGATATGCAGGGTAAACGGGTGCTGGTGACGGCAGGTCCGACACAGGAATCGATCGATCCGGTCAGATTTATTACCAATCATTCCACCGGAAAGATGGGATATGCGATTGCAAAAATGTGTATGCTGCGCGGAGCAGAGGTGACGCTGGTAAGTGGTCCGACATCCATTGCAAAACCGGAATTTGTTCACGTGGTGGACGTGGTAACAGCAAAAGAGATGTACGAAGAGGTCACAAAGAGGGCCAAAGATCAGGACATTATCATCAAAGCAGCTGCAGTGGCAGATTACCGGCCAAAATCAGTGAGCAGTGAAAAGATGAAAAAAGAAGGACGATGATCTGGCGATTCCAATGGAGCGTACAGATGATATCCTGAAGTTTCTGGGAGAGCATAAAAAAGAGCATCAGTTTTTTATGCGGTTTTTCCATGGAGACGGAGAATATGCTGGAGAATTCCAGAAAAAACTGGAAAAGAAGCATCTTGACATGATCGTGGCAAACAATCTGAAGGTAGAAGGGGCAGGATTTGCCGGAGATACCAATGTGGTGACGATCATTACCGGGCAGGAGGAAGTTTCACTCGGAAAAATGACGAAAGAGGAGACAGCCTTAAGGATCCTGGACGAAATTTTAAAAGCAACAAATTAATATGGAGACAGAATAAAAATTCTGTGCCAATCAGTATTGTATCTCGAAAGAGAATGATAACAAGGAGGCAATTTATGAATCAGACAACAAACAAAACACAGACAACAGGCAGCAGTGTGCGCACACGGCATATGGTACAGACGGCAATTTTTGGAGTTATTATTGTAATCATGGCGTTCACCCCTTTTCTCGGATATATCCCGCTGGGATTTACAAGAGCAACGATTATCCATATTCCGGTGATTCTGGCATCCCTTTTGATGGGACCAAAGACGGGAGCTCTGCTGGGACTGCTGTTTGGACTGACCAGCTTTATTAATAATACAGTGAATCCGACCGTGACTTCTTTTGTATTTACCCCATTTTACAGTATGGGAGAATTCAGCGGAGGGATCGGCAGCGTGATCATCTGTTTTGTTCCGCGTATTCTGACAGGAGTCGTTCCGCATTATATTTACAAATTGGTGAAAAAATGCAGCAAATCAACAGGTGTTTCCAAAATCGGACTGATTTTGGCGGGAGTAGGCGGTTCACTGACAAATACATTGTTGGTTATGAATTTGATTTATCTGTTTTTTAAGGATACGTATGCGGCGGCAAATGGAGTTGCGGTGAAAGCGGTTTATGGATTTATTCTGTCGATCATCGGAATCAACGGAGTTCCGGAGGCGATTGTTGCAGGAGTGCTCACGGCATTGATCGGAAGAACGCTGATGAAGAAAAATATGAAAGAAAGACTGGGATTTACACATGGTTTTAGCGATTGATATCGGAAATACAAATATAGTGATCGGATGTATTCAGAACAAGGAGTGTCTGTTTGTAGAAAGGCTCTCAACCGTTCATCAGAAAACAGAAATCGAGTATGCGATCGACATTAAGACAGTTCTGGATATTTATCATATTGATGTGGAGCAGATCGAGGGGGGAATTATTTCCTCGGTTGTACCACAGGTGACCAATGCAGCGAAACTGGCGCTGGAAAAAATTTTGAAAAAAAAATGTAATGGTCGTGGGAGCCGGAGTAAAGACCGGACTGAAATATCCGGATGGACAACCCTTCTTCAGTGGGAAGCGATCTGATTGTGGGAGCTGTTGCAGGTGTGGCACAGTATCCGGTACCGTTGATTATTTTGATCTGGGTACGGCCAATACAGTTTGTGTGATTCGATAAAAACAAAGACTATATCGGCGGGATGATCTATCCGGGAATTCAGGTGTCCGTGGATTCTCTGACTGCAAATGCATCTCAGTTGAGCGGGATCAGTCTGGAAGCACCGAAACAGATCATCGGGAAAAATACGGTAGACTGTATGAAGAGCGGCGTGATCTACAGTAGTGCATCGGCAATGGGTGGCATTATTGATCGTATGGAAGAAGCTCTCGGAGAAAAAGCAACTGTAGTGGCAACCGGTGGACTTGCGAAAAAAATAGTACCTCATTGTAAACGGGAAATTACATTGGATGATGACCTTCTGTTAAAAGGGCTGGCGATCATATACGATAAAAACGTGAGTACGAACAGAAAATAATCAAATTTACAGAAATTACTTGAATTGCATGCCAGAAAGCACTATAATGGGGTGCAGATAAGAAATAAATCTTCGGGGTCGGGTGTAAGTCCCAACTGGCGGTAAAGTCCGCGACCTGTTTTCTGCTAAGAGTGGAGGATGGCTGAACCGGTGATCTGCAGATCAGAAATTCCGGTACCAACAGTAAAGTCTGGATGAAAGAAGATGTATGTGCAAAAAGGCAAGAGAGAGACCCTGGATTTTTTGATCCGGGGTCTGTTTTTGTCTTGGCACACAATCCGGAAGGTTTTCTTTCTTTATCAAAATTTTGATGTATTTTGAAGGAGAGAAAAAACATGAGTACACAAACAAACACAGCAGAGAAGAGTACACAGAAAATAGGTGCAAGAACACTGGCGCTTGTCGGAATGCTTTCCGCAGTTGCAGTGGTGTTGATGACATTCGACATTCCGCTTCCGTTTGCACCCACATTTTACAAGATTGATTTCAGTGAAGTACCGGTTCTGATTGGATGTTTTACAATGGGACCGCTTGCGGGTGTGGGAATTGAGCTGATCAAAAATCTGCTGCATATTGTTATCAGCGGAACTCAGACAGCGGGAGTTGGAGAGGTAGCCAACTTTCTGATCGGATGTGCATTTATTGTGCCGGCAGGATTGATCTACCATAAAAAGCATACAAGAACAGGTGCGTTGATCGGTATGGCATCAGGCACGGTATTGATGACGGTGATCGGAGGACTGATGAATGCATATGTATTGCTTCCGGTGTATGCCAAAGCATTTGGAATGCCGCTGAATGCTCTGGTAGAGATGGGAACAGCGATCAATGCAAAGATTACAAGTGTCTCAACACTGATCCTGTTTGCAGTGACACCGTTTAATCTTCTGAAAGGTGTGCTGGTGTCATTGATCGTATTTTTAATCTATAAGAAGATCAGTCCGATTTTTCGGATGAAGTAGAAAAATCAGGAAAACTTTTTCTGTTTATACAGATAATACCCAATAAAAAACAGTGCTGTCAAAAGCCAGGTGACCGGATAGCTGAAGATGATCGCAGAAATTGTCGGAGAAATCTTCAGCACGCCGATCAGCCAGGCGATTCGCATCACGCAGATACCAAGCAGCGTGATGATCACCGGCACGATGACATCACCGACTCCGCGCAGTGCACCGGCAAGTACTTCGATGAATACATATACAATGTACCAGGGAGTGATCAGGACAAGCATCTCACATCCGATCTGGATGACGGTCTCATCATTTGTAAACAGGCTGAACAAAATTTTTCTGGCTGCGATCAGGAAAATAACCAATACAGCGGATATCAGTGCGTCCATGATCAGGCAGACACGGGTACTCTTGCGGATCCGGTCCAGTTTTCCGGCGCCGTAGTTCTGACCCACAAAAGTAGTGATGGAGATTCCAAAGGCAGTGCTTACCATCCAGAAGATCGCATCCAGTTTTCCGTAGGCAGACCAGGCGGCAGAAGTATCTGTTCCAAAGGTGTTGACTGCGGATTGAATGGCGATATTGGTAATGGCAAACAGGATTGCTTCGAATCCGGTAGGAAGTCCAAGCTTCAACTGATTTTTCAGGACCGATCCGTGGAACCGGATGCGGGAGAAGGAAAGCTTTAACATTCCCTCCGAACGAAGAAGCTTGCGTGTCACGAGCAGGGCGCTGAATGCCTGGGAGATCAAGGTTGCAACGGCGACTCCCAGCACGCCCATGTGGAAAGCGACTACAAACAATACATCAAGTATGATGTTCAGCAGGCAGCAGGCAATCAGATAATAAAGCGGACGTTTGGAATCTCCCACGGCGCGCAGAATACTGGAACCCATATTATATAGGAAAACAAAAATAATACCTGCAAAATAAATCCGGAGATAGATCACGGAGTCCTGCATGATCTCATCGGGGGTGTTCATCAGTCGGAGCATAGATGGTGTAGCGAAAAATCCGATGATTCCGAGCAGGATTCCTCCCACGATGGAGATTGCATAGGCATTGTGAAGTCCGTCACTGGCAGCATGTTCATTTCTCGCACCGAAGTACTGGGCGATCAAAACAGAAGCACCCGAAGACAGACCGGTAAAAAAGCCCACGATCAGAGCCACGATCTGTGCAGAGGAACCGCCCACACTGGCAAGTGCTGCTTTTCCGACAAATTGTCCGACAATGACAGTATCAATGGTGTTGTATAGTTGTTGAAAAAAGGTTCCGAGCAAAATCGGAAAGAAGAACAATAGAAGTTGTTTCCAGATCACACCCTCGGTGATCTGATTTATCGGTTGTTTTTGTGTCATAATAATCCCCTTACTCTTAAAATAATCAAGTTGATAAACTCTCTCTTATGTAAAGAATATCAGATTTTACAAACGTTTAACAGAGAAAAATAGAAGTTCTGGGATAAAATAGAAGAAGGCAAAATAAAAAGAGGCAGAAAGAAAGGGCCTTTGATTTTGTAGTATTTTTACAAGGGGTGAAAACATGGAACAGTCCGTGGAATTTTTGATCAAAAGTCATTACGCGCAGCTTCGTACTTCAGAAAAGAAAGATGCAGAACGGGTGCTTTACGGGTATCAGCTCAAACCGCAGGATACCATGGAGAGTGTTCCGGGCAAGGTGGTATCCGGAACAATCGCCATGATGGAAGAAATGCTCAAGAGTATTGCCGTAGCGATCTAAAAGAGACAGTAAGGCTGATCTCAAATGCCAGAAGAGTGCATATTTTCTGTGTGGAAAATTCGGCGGCGACCGCAGTGGATCTGATGACAAAGCTGTTATATCTGGGGATAGACTGCCAGTATTATACGGATTATTACCTGCAGAGAATCTCTGCCTCGAGTCTGCATCAGGATGACACAGTGATCGCCATTTCTTATTCTGGGCAGTCCAAAGATGTGGTGGATACAGTGAAAATTGCGAAAAAAGCAGGGGCGAAGGTTGTAGTTATCACAAATTTTGGGCAGACCCTTCTGGAAAAATGGGGCGATGTGGTCTTAAAAAGCTCCCAAAAACAGTTGTTATATGGGGATGCAATCTTTTCAAGGACCACGCAGATGGCATTGATCGATATGCTTTATATGGGCATTATTTTAAGTGACTATGAGAAATACACACACCAGTTGGATAAAAGCAGCAAGGTTGTACGGGATAAGGCATATAGCTAGAACTACCGCGAAAGTTTTGTAGGGAATCTACAGGAATTTCGCGGTATTTTTTTGTGCATTTTACATTTCTCTAACATGATTTTGAAATGGATTTGATTGAGTCTGAAAAATCGCATTGCTATAATTTCCAGTGTCAGCAGGGCAAACGCCAACTAGGAAAGAAAGGAAGAATTCAGATGCTGAAATTAGAACAGATAAAAAAATCCTATGACGGAGTTGAAATTTTAAAAGAAATGAACCTGGAGATTGAGGATGGTGAGATTGTTTCGATATTGGGACCATCCGGATGCGGAAAGACAACACTGCTGAATCTGATTTTAGGGATTACGGAAGCAGACAGCGGAAAGATCTGGTTTAACGGAGAAGATATTACGAATCTTGCAATGGAAAAAAGAGGATTCAATATCGTGTTTCAGGACTACGCATTATTTCCGAATCTGAATGTATATAAGAATATTGTTTACGGACATGAAAAACAGACCGGGGATCTCCACGGAGAAAGAAGTGGAAGAACTGATTGAGCTGCTGGGACTGAAAGAACATTTGAATAAGAAGATCGACCAGCTCTCAGGCGGGCAGAAGCAAAGAGTGGCACTTGCCAGAACATTGGTCATGAAGCCGAAAATCCTGCTCCTGGATGAGCCTCTTAGTGCGCTGGACGGCGTGATCAAAGAATCCATAAAAGAGAAGATCAAGACGATCGCAAAAGAATTTCATCTGACAACGATCATTGTGACACATGATCCGGAAGAAGCGCTGACATTATCTGATCACGTACTGATCATTCAGGAAGGAAAAATCGCACAGTACGATACACCGGAAGAAATTATTAAAAATCCGGGAAATGGATTTGTCAGAGAGTTTATTTTAAAACAGCTGGAGATCAAGAAAAATAATATCTACTCTCTGTTTACAGTGCCAAAAAATATTCCGGGCGTCGCAGCCGGAAAGGTACAGGAGATACTGACAGGGCGGGAAGAACTGGTACAGGTGTCATAGGAAAAAGAGATGAAAACGAAAAATCGGGAATTAAAGATTATTTTTATGGTGACAGGAGCACTGTTTGCGCTGTTCCTTGTGTATCCGACAGTAAGACTTTTGTTAAAATCCATTCTTTCAGAGAATGGAATGACAATGGAATTTTATCATTCGGTGCTGACGCAGAAAGGGTTTTTAAAGGCGCTGGGAAACAGTTTTCTGATCGCGGGAGTCAGCGCGCTTCTGACAACAGGACTGGCATTTTTTGCTGGCCTACACCATTCATTATACAAATATCAATGCAAAATTCAAAAAGGAATTGAGAAAGCGGCTGTGCTTCCGATGTCCTTCCCACATTGACATATGGATTTGCGATTATTTATTCCTTTGGAAAGCAGGGGTTTCTGACAAAGCTATTTGGCAGACAGTTGTTTGATATCTATGGATTTAACGGACTGCTGATCGGCTATATCATCTATACGCTGCCAGTGTCTTTTCTGCTGATCCATAACACAATGGGATATATTGATAAAAAATTCATGATCGTTTCCAGGATCATGGGAGACAATCGAGTTTCTACTTTTATGATGACAATTTTCCGCCCTTTGGCAGGAACGCTGATGGCCTCGTTCATCCAGTCGTTTTTTCTTTGCTTCACAGATTTTGGTATTCCTGCATCTGTGGGCGGAAAATTCGAGGTCATTGCGAGTGTTTTATATAGTCAGATGCTGGGAGTGTCCCGGACTTTCATAAAGGAAGCGTGGTTGCAGTGATGATGCTGCTTCCGTCCATCGTCAGTATCGCACTGCTTCGTTATCTGGAAAAATACAATGTGCGCTATCAGAAAATATCCGTGATGGAGCTTCCGAAAAATCGTGGAAGAGACTGGCTGTGCGGGATTGGAAAGCGGGCTGATCATCCTCGGTGTGTTATCCATATTCGCAGTCATCTTTATTGTGCCGTTTGTGCAGGACTGGCCGTATCAGACTGGATTTTCCATGGAGCATTTCCGGGCTGTATTTCAGGATGCAGGTTTGATGGGAGTATACAAAAACTCGCTGTATGTGGCACTTTTGACAGCTGTTTTCGGAACACTGGCCGCATATGGAAGTGCACTGATCACCGCGCAGGAAGGTACGCTGATTGTGAATACCGAACAGATGGAGGCAGAAAATCTTGATATGCCAAAGTCCATCAAAGATCTGGCAAATCCGGAATATAAGGGCAAGATTGCTGTTACAGATATTACGTCCTCTTCCAACTGCATGGCTTTTGATCCAGGGATTGATTTCAGAATATGGAGAAGAGGAAGCAAAAGAAATTCTCACAGATATTTATGCAAATGCAGGAGATCATCTGGAAGAGTCTGGTTCAGGACCTTTAAAACTGGTGCGTGCAGGTGAGGTTGCCATTGGATTTGGACTTCGTCAGCAGGCAGTGGCAGATAAAGAAAAAGGCCTTCCGGTGGACTATATTGATCCGGAAGAAGGAAATTTCACACTGACAGAATCTGTAGCGGTTGTCAATAAAAGTGAAGAAAAGAATGCAAAAGCAATGGAAATGGCAGAGTGTATCATCAAAAACGGAAGGGAAGAACTGCTGAAAAGTTATCCGATTCCGTTGTATGAGGGAGAGTCTGTGCCGGAAACAGAAAAATCCGGTAATCCAAAGACATTCCCGGAAAAACTGACCGTTGATCTTTTGAAAAAACACCAGGAATTATCAGAAAGCTGTAAAAAAATAGAAAGAAAGAATGAGGAAAAGAAAAATGAAAAATTTAGGAACTGCAGGATATAAATTACTGACACCGGGCCCATTGACTACAACAGAGACAGTAAAAGAGGTGATGTTGTTTGATCACTGTACATGGGACGATGATTACAAAGAAATCACGCAGAAGATCCGCAGAGATCTTCTGAAGCTGGCGCAGGTGGAGGAGACTGAATATACGACAGTCCTCATGCAGGGATCGGGTTCATTCGGTGTGGAGAGCGTGCTTGGAAGTGTAGTTCCAAAAGACGGATGTGTCCTACTTTTGAGCAATGGAGCATATGGAGAACGTGCTGCAAAAATGTGCAGCTATTATGAAATCCCGTGTATCCATGTGAAACAGGATTACAATAAGACACCGGATGCAAACGAGGCGGAAGAACTGTTGAAAACACATCCGGAGATCACCCACATTATGATGATCCACAGTGAGACGACAAGCGGAATTTTAAATGATATCGAGAGTATTGGAAAGCTGGCAGAGGCATATGGGAAAGTATTCATCGTGGATGCCATGTCCAGCTTTGCGGGAGTGGAGATTCCGGTAAAAGACTGGTACATTGATTTCCTGATCAGTTCCGCAAACAAATGTATTCAGGGTGTTCCGGGATTTTCTTTCATCATTGCAAACAGAGTACTTTTAATGGAATCCAAAGGACGTGCGAGAAGTCTTTGTCTGGATCTGTACGATCAGTGGGCGGGAATGGAGAAAGACGGAAAATGGAGATATACTTCTCCGACTCATGTGGTGCTGGCATTTGAGCAGGCAATGAAAGAGCTGGAGCAGGAAGGCGGAATCAAAGCCAGGCATGCAAGATATCAGAAAAACATGGACACACTGGTGGAAAACTTTGAAAATCTGGGATTCAGGCTGTATGTAGACAAAGCGTGGCAGGGACCGATCATTGCGACATTCCTCTATCCGGAAGGAAAGCATTTTGATTTCCAGGAGATGTATGCTTATATTAAAGAGAGAGGGTATGCGACCTATCCGGGAAAACTGACGGATGCAGACACCTTCCGGATCGGAGTGATCGGTGAGATCTACGAGGAAGATGTTTTGAGACTGACAGAGATTATGAAGTCTTATATGGAACAAGCATAGAACGGGAAAGGAAAGAAACAACATGAGAAACGTAGAAGCAGTAATTTTTGACTGGGCGGGAACAACAGTAGATTATGGATGCTTTGCACCGGTGCAGGCATTTGTGGAGGTATTTAAGCATTTCGGAATCGAGCCGACGATGCAGGAGGTAAGAGAACCGATGGGGATGCTGAAAATCGATCATATCCGTACTATGCTGCACATGCCGAGAATTCAGAAACTCTGGGAAGAAAAGTACGGACAGGCTTCCACAGAAGAAGATGTGGAAAAATTGTATGGTTTGTTTGAAGAAAAGCTGATGAGCATTCTGGACAGGTTTGCACAGCCAAAGCCATATGTTCTGGAAGTGGTAAAGGAGCTGCGTGCCCGTGGAATCAAGATTGGTTCTACAACCGGATATACGGATGATATGATGGCAGTGGTCGTACCGAAGGCAAAGGAAGCTGGATATGAGCCAGATACCTGGTTTAGTCCGGACAGTGTGGGACATGTGGGACGACCGTATCCGTATATGATCTTCCAAAATATGGAAGCGCTTCACGTATCATCCGTAGAACATGTAGTGAAAGTTGGAGATACTGTGTCAGATATTTTGGAAGGAAAACATGCCGGAGTTTTTACAGTTGGTGTTGTGGAAGGAAGTTCCGAGATGGGGCTGACAGAAGAAGAATATGACGCTCTGACACAGGAGAAAAAAGGAAGAAAAGATTGAAGAAGTACGTCAGAGATTTCAGAAGGCAGGTGCAGATGCGGTTATTTTGCATATGGGAGAGCTGCTGAAGCTTTTATAGGTATAAAAATAGAGAGCAGGCTCACAGCTGCTCTCTTGTGTTATGTGTGAAATATTATTTGATCTGCTGTATACATTTCTCCAAAACATAGCGGATCGGTTTGAACAATACGAGACATACAATGAAATTGCTGATACAGTGTATGATATCGAATAGAAGTCCTGACGTCCAATATGCAAATGCACCGGAAATCCCGCCGATTGCAAAGTAGGGGATGGTACAGAGTGCTCCGAATGTAATACCATAGATCCCGGAGAGGATACTCCAGAACCATACGGAATCATTTTTCCGGAAAAGGAGAGTGATGAGTGCCTGTATGCTCCAGACATACAGGTAGTTTATCCACCAGAGTCCAAATCCATAGATCAGACCTTCCAGAAAAACAAAGATGTAAATGATGAAGAATACTTTCTTTCGAAACACAAGTGTATACACAAGGATCAAAAGGGTGACGATCTCAATATTGGGCAGGAAACCAAGGGAAACCTGAGCAGCCAGAAGGACTGCGCTCAGGATACCGTATATTACAATTTCCCGTGTTTTCATCAATATCCTTCTTTCAATGTAAGCTCAAATGCATCTCCGTCAGAAACTGGTGTCTGATCTGCGGAAGTGTTGACCTGTTCTCCGCCTTTTGTGATACACCACCATTGTTGTTTGGAATCATCCGCTGTTTCTTCATCCACAGTTGTAATAAACAGACCATATTCTCCAGACTCACCGTCCACGAGATTCTCGCTTTCTAAAACTTCTCCAAGATATTTTGCATCTGTGTCAAATTCGAAGACATTCTCTGTCTGGTCTCCGTGGATGACGGTCACCGTAATATGTTTTTCTCCTTCACTGGCTGCAGGCTTCATGTTCTGATATAAAACCCCGGCTCCAATGCACAGCAGGATTAAGATGACAATTCCTGCAATCAGTCCGCTTTTTTTCTTCATGTTTTTATCCTTTCTGCATTCTTATTTTTCATTTGAAATCATAAAGGTACATCCTGATTTTGTCAAGGAATATACATCTTACAGAAACAAACCGGTTTTAATCCATAGAGAAAAATATGAGAATTTTACGGGAAAAATTTCCGGTTGACAGTTTTTCTGTTTTATATTAGAATACAAAACGTAACATTTTTGTAATATTTGTAATATTTACGAAATTTAGTTCATATAATTTACAAGAACTACGTAATAATATTGCAATAATCAGGAGGTTATTTATTTATGAAACAGAGAAAACGATGGATGGCAGTACTTACTGTATGGACAATAGCGTTGTTATTTGCAGCAGGTTTCACGAGTCAGGCATCCGTTTCCAGTTCCAAGATGATTCAGGAAAAAAATAGCAAATATACAACAGGGGCAGGGGCGATTGCTGCTGCGATGGAGAGTATTCCGGCAGAGGCAGTAGAACTTACCAAAGCCGAGGCGCAGAAAGCGCAGGAAGCCAGAGAGCAGGCAGAAGCAGAAGCAAAACGAAAAGCGGAGGAAGAAGCTGCGAGAAAAGCGGCAGAAGAAGCTGCACGGGCACAGATCGCTGCAGAAGATCAGAAACTTCTGGCATCGATCATCTTCTGTGAGGCAGGAAATCAGCCTTATGAAGGACAGGTTGCGGTCGGAGCAGTGATCATGAACCGTGTCAGAAGTGGTGTGTATCCGAACAGTATTTCCGAAGTAATCTATCAGTCAGGGCAGTTTGGCCCGGCGATGACAGGATGGCTGGATACTGTCCGCAGCTCGGAAGGATATACGCAGACTGCTATGCAGGCAGCGGCAGATGCGATGGCGGGAGTCAATCCGATCGGAGATTGTCTGTATTTTGGAAATGGAAATTATGGAATTCAGATTGGAGATCATTTCTTCCATTAAAATTGAATAAAGATAGAAAGATAAGTCGCTTTACGGAATAGACGCCCCCACGAGTTGCAACCTCGTGGGGGCGTCTGTCCAGTTGGATATCAACTTCATTTGCCAAAGCAGACCCTATAACTGTATCTTCGAAAATGCTTCCGCAAAGGCAGTGTTGATCGGCTCTTTTGCTTCTTTTGCCTGTTTCCGTAAATAATGATTCACGTCTTTTTTGCTTGCGCCTTTTCCTTCTTTTTTCTTTCGTTCCTCAAAAGAACTCAGTTTTTCTTTGTGTCCGCAGACGCAGACAAATCGTTGTCCGTCGCCTTTTCCTACAAGGTCCATTTTCTTATGGCATACCGGGCAGCGGGCATTGGTATGGCGGGAGATGGTTTCTTTGTGTCCGCATTCCCGATCCTGACAGACGAGCAATTTTCCGTGTTTTCCGTTGACTTCCAGCATGAATTTGCCACATTCCGGACATTTGGTGCGTGTCATATTGTCGTGGCGGAAGGTACCGTCTGCAGATTTGATCTCCTGAATGAGAGCCTTTGTGTAATTGTCGATCTCTTTCATAAAGGTTTTGTCGGATTCTTTTCCTTTTGCGATCGCCTGCAGGCGCATTTCCCAGGAGGCAGTCAGTTCCGGACTCTTTAAGTCAGAAGGAACCAGAGAGAGCAGTTGTTTTCCTTTGGATGTGATGTGAATCTCATTTCCCTTTTTCTCCATCAGAAAACTGTTGAATAATTTTTCGATGATATCTGCTCTGGTGGCGACTGTACCGAGTCCTCCGGTCTCTCCCAGCGTTTTTACGACATCCTTATCCTTATGTTTGAGATACTTGACCGGATTCTCCATGGCGGCGATCAGAGTACCTTCGGTGAAGCAGGCTGGCGGTTTGGTCTTGCCTTCTGTGATCGTCAGTGCGGTGACAGGAAGTGTCTCGCCTTTTTGCACATCCGGCAGGGAAATCTGGGAGAATGTGGTTTGTTCTTCGTCCTCGTCTTCGCCGTCAGTATAGCCCGACTCATAAACTTCTCTCCAGCCGGCAGATTTGATAAAATTGCCTTTCGCGCTAAAGCGTTCTTCGCCGATGGTGCCGCTGATGGAAGTCTCTTCATACTCGCAGGCAGGAGAGAGAACCGCCAGAAACCGGCGCACGACCAAATCGTAAATTTTGCGCTCTTCATTGCTCATGTGGTCAAGCTGCACAAACTGTTCGGTCGGGATGATTGCATGGTGATCAGACACTTTGCTGTCATTGACAAAGGATTTATTTGCCTGAAGTTTTTGCATGGAAAGCCGTCCGGCAATCTTGCTGTAAGGACCTACTGCGCAGGCTTTTAAGCGTTCCTTTAAAGTCGGCACGATATCGGTAGTGAGGTAACGGGAATCGGTACGAGGGTAGGTGAGTACTTTGTGATTCTCGTAAAGTCTTTGCATGATATTGAGGGTCTGTTTTGCGGAAAATCCGAATTTCTGGTTGGCTTCCCGTTGAAGTGCAGTCAGGTCATACAGTGCAGGTGCGAATGTTTTTTTCAGCTTTTTGCGTACATCCGTTACAAGCAGTGACGGAGCGGAGGCCTGTTTGATCGCCTGGATGCGGTCTTTATCAAAGGAGCGGGAAGAGCCGGATCTGGCATCTGTCCATGTAAATGTGATTCCGCCAACCGCAGCTTTGAGTCCGTAATAAGGAACCGGCTTGAAGGTGCGGATCTCTTCTTCTCTGGCAGCGATCATAGCGAGTGTCGGGGTCTGGACACGTCCGCAGGAGAGCTGTGCATTGTATTTGCAGGTCAGCGCTCTGGTGGCATTGATCCCGACCACCCAGTCGGACTGTGCACGGGCAACAGCAGCGCGGTACAGTGGCTCGTAGGATTTGCCGGGGCGCAGATTCTGAAAACCTTCCCGGATGGCTTTGTCTGTAACGGAGGAGATCCAGAGTCGCTTCAGCGGCTTCTGATTTCCGGCTTTGTCAAGGATCCAGCGTGCCACAAGTTCCCCTTCTCTGCCGGCATCGGTTGCAATGATGATATCAGAGACATCTTTCCGGAAAATCAGCTCTTTGACAGCGTGGAACTGGCGGCCGGTCTGTTTGATGACTACCAGCTTCCAGTGCTCTGGGAGCATGGGAAGCGTATCCATGTTCCAGGTCTTGTACTGTTCGTCGTATTGCTCCGGATCAGCCAGTGTGACAAGGTGACCCAGCGCCCATGTGACGATATAGTCTGTTCCTTCTATATAAGTATTTGTTTTTTTATTGCAGTGTAAAACCCGGGCGATGTCCCTGCCCACGGAAGGTTTTTCTGCAATGACGAGATGCTTCATAGTGTTTCTCCTTCTTCTGTTTAAAATATTCAGACGTTATGGAAGCCTTTTCCGATGATCTCACTTGTATTGGAGATGAGAATAAATGCGGAAGGTTCTTCGTCTTTGATAAAATTACGGAGCCGGACAGCCTGCGGGCGGTTCAGTGCCGTGAAGATGACGTATTTGTCTTTTCCGGAAAACGCGCCCTGTGCATGGCAGACAGTAGCGCTTCGGTTTAATTCCTGTACAATAAAGTCGCAGATCGGCTTTGGATTGTCACATACTACGTTAAAGTATTTTGGAAAGATTGAAACTTTCAATAAAAGTATCGATCATAAACGAGCGGATTGCAAGTCCAAGGAATGAATACAGCCCTGTTGCAATGTCGAACATGAAACAACCAGCAACGGTGATCAGCACATCTGTGATCAAAAGAGCATGTCCGATATCTACGCTGGAATATTTTTTCAGGATCATGGCAATGATATCCGTACCGCCGCTGGAAGAGCCGATGTTAAACAGGATCGCGGAACCAAGAGACGGAAGCGCGATGGCAAAACAAAGCTCCAGCGTCGGCTGATTTGTCAGTGGTGCACTCATCGGATAGATCCGCTCCAGTGCGGAGAGCGCAACTGACAACAGAATGCTGCAGTAGGCAGTCTTTGCGGCAAATTTTTTGCCGAGAATAAAAAATCCGATGATCAGCAGAATCATGTTAGTGATAAAGTTGAAATCTCCTGCGGACATCACGCCGGTTTTGGCAACGAGAACCGCAAGACCGGTGATTCCTCCAAATGTAAAATGATTTGGAAATTTGAAAAATAAGTGCCTGCCGCCATCACCAGTGTACTGAAGGTCAGCAGGAAAAAATGTCGTAGTTTACTTTTCATGTCGAATACCCCCGAATAAGATAAGAAAATTGTAGCTTGTGCTTTCTCAAAAGTCAATGAATTATCGTCGGATTATTGGAAATACTAACTTTCAACAAGGAGGGTGAAAAAAGATGTATCAGGATTTACCGATTCAGGATATTTACGCAAGAGAAATTTTAGACTCCCGGGGCAATCCGACGGTAGAAGTGGAGATACTTGCCGGGGAGAAAATCGTGGGAAGAGCAGCGGTTCCATCCGGCGCATCAACGGGAAAATTTGAAGCAGTAGAGCTTCGTGACCGGGAGAAGCGGTATGGAGGAAAAGGGGGTAGAGCAGGCGGTGCGTCACGTCAATGAAGAAATCGCCGAGGCTCTGATTGGAAAAAATGTGTTGGCACAAACGGAGATCGATCATATTTTAAAGGAACTCGACGGCAGCATTGACAAGCATAATCTGGGGGCAAATGCAATCTTAGGTGTCTCGCTGGCTGCGGCAAAGACCGCTGCGGCTGCACTTAGGATTCCGCTGTATGACTATCTTGGAAATGTAGGAGAAAAGGTAATGCCTATTCCTATGATGAATGTGTTAAACGGCGGTGCTCATGCGGACAATAATCTGGATATTCAGGAGTTTATGCTGGTTCCTTATGGACCGGACAGCTTTAAAGAAAGATTGCGCATGGGGACAGAAATTTATCACGTACTGCGAACACTTTTGAAGCAAAAAGGATTGACTACAGCTGTCGGGGACGAGGGCGGATTTGCACCGGAATTGAGAGATTCCAGAGAGGCGATTGAATTTCTGATCGAGGCAGCACATCAGGCGGGATATCAGCCGGGAAAAGATGTAGGGATTGCTTTAGATGTGGCGGCTTCAGAAATTTACCGGGCAAAAGAACAGCGGTATTATTTTGTGGGGGAAAGCAAAAAGAGCGGGAAAAAGATCGCGAGAACATCGGATGAGATGATGGAATACTATGAAAGATTGATTCTGGATTATCCAATCTATTCCATTGAGGATCCGTTGGATGAGGAGGATTGGGATGGCTGGAGCAGACTGACAGCAAAAATTGGGGAGAAAGTACAGCTTGTGGGAGACGATCTGTTTGTGACCAATCCGGAGAGAGTCGCATTGGGGATAGCAAAAAAAGCAGCTAATTCGGTGCTGATCAAGGTGAATCAGATCGGGACACTGACAGAGGCGGCAAGAGCGGTGGAACTGGCGCATCAGGCAGGGTATCGGACGATTATGTCTCACCGATCTGGTGAAACGGAAGATACCACGATCGCAGATCTGGCGGTGGCATTTCATACCGGACAGATCAAAACCGGTGCACCGTGCCGCTCGGAACGTGTGGCAAAATATAATCAGTTGCTTCGAATTGAAGAAACATTGTGGAAATCCATGTGATGAGAGGACCATTCCGGAGAGAGTGAGAGATCTTTTTCCGGAGTGGTCATTTTATTTTACAAACTGTACATATTTGATATTGACAGTAATTACAATTTGAGATATACTGTACTTACAAGGTAAGTACAGATATGACAGAAGGAGTGATGAAGTGGAAATTATTTTAAGTAATGCCAGTCCGAAACCAATCTATGAGCAGATCACTTCCCGGATAAAAGCCATGATCATGAACGGAGAGCTGAAGGCAGGAGACCCGATGCCGTCCATGCGAAAGCTTGCAAAGGAGCTTCACGTCAGTGTGATCACGACACAGAGAGCTTATGATGATTTGCAAAAGGACGGATTTATCGTGACAGTTCCGGCAAAAGGAACCTTTGTATCTGCACAGAACCAGGACTTTATCCGGGAGGAGAACAGAAGACGGGTAGAACTGCTTTTAACAGATGCGGTAGAGCTGGCAAAGGAAAATGGAATTGAACTTGAGGAATTGAGAACGACATTAGACGTATTGTATCAAGAGGAGGATGTGTGATGGAATTTGCACTGGAAGTCAAAGGACTGCGTAAAACATACAAAGAATTTGGATTAAAAAAATATTTCGATGAAATTGCCCAAGGGCTGTGTGCTCGGGCTGATCGGAGAGAATGGCGCCGGAAAATCTACTCTGATTAATGCGATTCTCGGGCTGATTGAATGCGACTATGAGTCTTTAAGGATTTTTGGACAAGAGTATGCAGGAAATGAAAAGCAGATCAAAGAAGAGATTGCGGTGATCTTTGACAAGACCTGTTATGATCTGAATTTTACACCGCTGTTTATCGGAAAGATATTGAGTAATGTGTATTCCAACTGGGATATGGAAAAATATCATATGTATCTGGATCGGTTTGAACTGCCGAAGAAAAAGAAATTAAAAGAATTTTCCAAGGGAATGAAGATGAAAATGGAATTTGCCGCAGCCCTAAGCCACGATCCGAAGCTTCTCATTCTGGATGAGGCGACAAGCGGTCTGGATCCGGTATTCCGGGACGAGATTCTGGATATTCTCAGAGAGTACACAGAGGATGAAGAACATACGATTCTGATGTCCTCTCATATTACCAGTGATCTGGATAAGATTTCGGATTATATCGCATTTATTCATGATGGGGAGTTGTTGTTTACAAAGACCTATGATGAGCTTCAGGAAAATTACGGCGTCTTAAACTGTGGACAGCGGATCTTTGACGCACTGAACCGGGAGGATATTGAGGCATACAGAAAGGATACCTATGGATATCGGGTTCTGGTCAACAATAAGCAGGGAATCCGGAAGGTATTTTCAGATCTGGAGATTGAACAGGCAACGATCGAAGACGTGATGCTGTACTGCGTGAGAGGAGAGAAAGTGGCATGAGAGGGATTATTTTAAAAGATTTATATGAGGGATTCTGTATTAAGAAGAATCTGATCAACTGGCTGGCTTCTATGATATTTACGTCTGCGCTGACAGCGATCAGTGAATTTATGAGAGGTGCCTATGGATTTTTGCTGATTGTAGTACTCCTATTTCCTGTGATGGGAAGTACACTGCTTCAGATGACGGTGGAACAGGATGAAAAGGCAGAATTTGACCGGATTCAGCTCACCTATCCGCTGAGCAAAAGCGAGATTGTTCTGTCCAAATATCTGGGCGGTCTGATCGTACAGGGAGGTATGACACTTTATTCATTTGTGTTTGTATTGATCTATGTGTATGGATATCGGACGATCACCCTGGAAGACGCACTTCCGACATGGGGAATCGGTGTAGTCGGAGGTGTGATTTACTTTGCAGTGAGCTATGTAGCATATTTCTGGCTTGGTAATTTGAAAGGTGTGATTTTTACATTTCTTGCGATGGTAGGACTTGTAATTGCGTTTTTGCTCAGCGTGTTTAATATCGGGCTGGAGGAAATCATGCAGGTGGAAAAAAGTATTTGGATCATTGGTTGTCTGGTGATGGCAGCAGTGTTGATGGTGATCAGCTACTTTCTATCTCTGAAAATATACACAAAAAAACATTCTTGAAATAGTTATTTTGCACAAAATATTTATGCAGAAGAAATGTTGACATGTAAACAATATAAATATAGAATAAATAAGAACAAAACCTATTTGCAGCAGAGACAGGACTGGTTTTTCGTGCAGATAGGTTTTTATTATGTATTAAGAAGGGGAAAAGATGCGGATAGACAGGATATTGAACAACAATGTCGTGATCATAAAAGATGAGAATGGAGAAGAGCAGGTTGTCTGCGGAAAAGGAATCGCCTACAAGAAAAAGGCGGGAGACCTTTTATCAGAAAAGCTGATCAACAAAGTGTTTGTTTTGAAGGACACTGCTCAGAAACAGCATTTTCAGGAGATTATCTCTGAGATTCCTATGGAATATATTCAGATCACGACAGAGATTGTGGAGATGCTCACACAAACACTGGAAAGAAAACTAAATGAAGCAATCTATATTTCATTAAGCGACCATATTTATATGGCAATCACCAGATATCTGGACGGTGTTGTGGTGAAGAATTCCATGCTGTGGGATATCAAGCGTTTTTATGAGAAAGAATATCAGGCGGCGAAGAAGGTCTGGAAGATGATCAATCAGACGTTCAAGGTAGAATTACCGGAAGATGAGATTGGTTTTATTACCCTGCACATTGTCAATGCAGAGATGGACAATGAGAACTTAAAGCAGACGATGGAAGTCACAAAGCTGATGCAGGAGATTTCCAATATTGTCCGTTATTATTTTTCCGTAGAGTTTAATACAGAATCGGTTTATTATTATCGTTTTATTACCCATTTGAAGTTCTTTGCACAGCGTCTTCTGACAGATAAAGAGTATGAAGACGATCAGGACAACGAACTTTTCAATACAATTCGGCAAAAGTACCGCACTTCTTATAAGTGTGTGGAAAAAATCGCAGAGTTTATATCGCGTAAATATGAAAAGGAACTTTCAGATGAAGAAAAATTATATCTGACCATTCATATTGAACGCGTTATATATAAGAGCAGAGATTAGCGAATCATCGGAAGCGCGCACAGATGAGGAGTGTTTCTGCTTTGTCAGGATGGTAACATTAAGTTGGCCAAACCTTCACATTTTGAAGTTTTCAAAAGAATGGAGGAAAAGAGAATGAATATGAAAAACTTTCAAAAAACATTATTGAAGCTGTAGGAGGGAGTAATAATATTGTAACTTTGCAGCATTGTATGACGCGTTTGAGATTTACTTTAAAGGATGAATCAAAAGCAAACGATCAAAAAATTGAAGCAATTGATGGAGTTTTGTCATTAATCAAGAAAGGTGGTCAATATCAGGTTGTTATTGGTACACATGTTCATGATGTGTATCTTGATGTATGCCAGATTGCAAATATTAAAGAAGATGAAAATTTTGGAACAAAAAGAAAAAAAGGAATTTTTAATTCTATTTTTCTGCAATTATTGGCTGCGTCGGTCCAATTATTCCTATTTTAGTAGGAACAGGGCTGGGGAAATGTATTTTATTATTTGTATCAATGATGGGATGGGCAAATGCCGAAACATCAATGACTTATTATGTATTTAATTTTGTATTTGATGCTGGCTTTACTTTCTTGCCGGTATTTACCGCAGTGGCAGCTGCAAAGCATTTTAAATGTAATACATACATTGCAATCTTATGTTGCTGTGCACTGGTTAACCAGTCATGGGCAGATATCGCAGCAAGAATCGCAGATGGTGATGTGGTAAGATTCTTAGGTGTGAAGTTATCAGAGACAACTTATACATCTACCGTACTTCCACCACTGCTTCTGGTATGGGTACTTTCTTATCTGGAGCATTTTATCGAAAAGAAACTTCCGGATGCAGCCAAGCCGCTTTTGACACCACTGATCTGTTTTGTGGTCATGGTTCCGGCAACGATCATGGTAATCGGACCTGCATCTGCGATTACAGCAAATGCAATTGCGAATGGTTACAATGCATTAGTAGCTTTTGCACCGGCACTGGCAGGAACAGAAGATGCGCTGGAACTCCATCATGAGCGCCATCAAGGCTGCCGCTAACGAACCGGCAAGGATGTGAAAATCGGTATGGACTGTGCCTCATCCGAGTTCTTTAAGAACGGTATCTATGACTACTCCATCTTTGAAGGCGAAAATGGTAAAAAACGTACTGCCGACGAACAAATAGCTTACTTGGAAGATTTGATTAATAACTACCCGATTGACTCCATCGAGGATGGCATGAGCGAAAACGACTGGGAAGGCTGGAAGAAGTTGACCGAACGCATCGGCAACCGTTGCCAGCTGGTTGGCGACGACCTGTTCGTGACTAACGTGGACTTCTTGTCCAAGGGGATTGCCATGGGATGTGCCAATTCCATCCTTATTAAAGTAAATCAGATCGGTTCACTCAGTGAAACGCTGGATGCTATCGAAATGGCACACCGCCACGGTTATACCACAGTGACTTCTCACCGTTCCGGCGAAACCGAGGGCGCCACCATTGCAGACATTGCCGTTGCCACCAACAGCGGACAAATCAAGACCGGTTCTCTGAGCCGCTCCGACCGCATGGCGAAGTACAACCAACTGTTGCGCATCGAAGAAGAACTGGGTAACCTTGCTGTCTATGGCTACAAAAGAATAAAATAACCCTTTGTAGTGAATAAGTCATAAAGAGGGAATAGCGTCTTTGGGAAAAGGCGCTATTTTTACTAAAGAATCGTCTATATCTTTGC
>ENA-OQBV01000325-OQBV01000325.1-human-gut-metagenome-genome-assembly--contig:-NODE-325-length-27599-cov-4.187937_pt1 | contig 27599 bp, 34 predicted proteins | sample MGYA00242750_ERZ504559 | MGnify/ENA primary metagenome ERZ504559 (study PRJEB26092, sample SAMD00036230) | human gut metagenome | host: Homo sapiens | study: EMG produced TPA metagenomics assembly of... | reverse complement strand
TATTTGCTCGGGAAGCGATCTTTCAGCTAATCCAACAGATCAAGCAGATGGAAAAGGCGCCGACCATTCTCTTTGTCACCCACCATGCAGAGGAAATCACCAAGTCCTTTAGCCATGTCCTTCTCCTCAAAGACGGACAAAGTTTTGCTCAAGGACCTAAGAAGGAAATCCTCACCCAAGCAACTCTATCAGACTTTTATGGAGGACAAGTCCAGCTAATTCCAATCGGAGAGGACCGCTATTACATTCAACCAGACCAGTAATCAATAGTCTGCTAAGATACAAAACAAAGAGATTGGGACAAGCGTCACCAATCTCTTTTCTTCTATTTAGCTGAAAATCATTTTCATCGATTTCGAGCGTAATTGATCATGTCATAAGGAAGAGTATTGGCACTTTCTCTTAAGGAATAGTTTTCCAATTCGTTGACATTTTGCCGCATGCGACGCGCATACTTGGCCGAAATCAAATGCTGTTCCTCATATTCAAAAATGAGTTTCTCTCCAGGTAATAACCTCTTAGCATCTCATCAATATTATTGGCTTGATCCGATTGATAACCCGCTCTACAAAGGCTCCACTGGTAATCAAAGACGTTTCACGCAAGCGTGATTCTTGAAGGAAAGAAACCAAGCTACTGCGATAAACCCCCTTTTAGGTTTTCCAAACTCTCGATAATAATTTCTGTATTGGCCAAATACAAGGCAGCAATCTGGTCATAGTCAATGGCTTCGAGCTTGTAATTCTCTCCGTTTTTCCATGCCCGAATACCTGATCCAAAGGTCACAAGCTCGTGCAAAAGCAGTCGGAGCAAGCGGAAGAGTACCAAGAAATAATAGGTCAGGCGCGATGACAGATTGCGGTTGACCTTCTGCTCCATGGATCGAAGATAACGTTGGTAGACATGGTAACTTCTATCTCGAATCTTTCCTTCTTCATAAGCCTGTTCCAAGCCATCATTCTCGATACTGAGAATAAGGAGTTTCAGTTGTTCCCAGTCTCTTTGAGTCGCTTTATCCTCCTGATTGAGAATCATATTTTCTATCCGTCCATGATAATTATCAATCGCCGCGTATAAAGGACCCTTCTGCTTGGTCACCGTCAACTCTTTCTCCAATAGCATGACGACATCATTCAAGATAGCAATATGCATCAAATGATCATTGGATTCCTCTTTGTCCTCGGATAGTTTTGGGAGGACGAGAAGTCCGATTAAGAAACTACACAAGGTGACCCCTGCTACTAAAAACAAGAGAACTGGATATTCTGCTTCTAGATGCGTCGGTATCAAGAGAATGGTCGCAATTGACACTGTTCCATTTGACCCCTGAAAAGGTCAACAAGAGGGCATCTTTCAGATTACATTATCAATGGATTTTTTCAAATCGGAAAACCCCCGATACCAGTAAAATCCATACACCATCAAAAAGCGAATCAGGAACAAGAGCCCCGTCAATAAGAGAACAGTCACAATCAAGAGCAGATTGTTGTAAAAGGGAGTCCTCAAAATTGGCTCAGAAATCATCTCCAGCTCCATCCCCAAAAGGACAAAGACAGACCCATTGAGGACAAAATTGACTGTATTCCATACCGTATGCGTGACCGTATCCACCTTGGCTTCTAGTAGGGTAATTTTCTTAAACCGACTAGCCTTTAGGATCCCAGCCACGACAACCGCAATAATCCCTGATACATGGATCTCTTCTGCGATAAAGAAGGTCAGTAAGGGGAGACTCAATTCTAAAATGAGTTCACTGGCAATATCCGTTGCCCGAACACTGAGCAGTAATTTTTGAAGCCCACGGTTGACAGCAGCTGTCACAATCCCGACCGCAAACCCTCCTAAAATAGAGATGACCAAGTCCCAACTAGCTTGGCCCAAGGAAAAGACTCCAGTGGTCCATGCAGCTAGAGCCACACGAAAGGCAACCAAACCTGAAGCATCGTTGAGTAAGCCCTCTCCTTTTAGAATGTTGGAGATTCGTTTTTGGAAAGGTAAAGCGTTCCGAAAGGGAGGCAAAAGCCACCAAATCAGTCGGCCCGAGCGCTGCCCCTACTGCCATACAGGCTGCTAAAGGAAGGCTCAGCCATAAGGAGTGAGCTGCCCAGCCCAAACTAATGGTTGAGATAAAAATCACTGGAAAAATCAAATAGAGGATGACCCGCCAGTGCTTTAAAACAGAAGTAATATCTGCTTCTTCTGCTTCTCGAAATAAGAGAGGGCCAATGACCAAGGCCAGAAAGAGCTCGGTATCCAGATGAAAATTTTCTTCTGGCACAAAGAGAGCCCAGCCAATCCCTAGTAAAATTTGAATCAAGGGTAGAGGAAGACTCGGCACAAGTTTATTCGTGGCATTTGAGACGATCAAAATCATCGAAAAGATCACTGCATAAAGGAGTAGTTCCATATCACTCCCTCCCTAGCGTTCTTGGCAGCAGGTCTCAAATTGCTGTTTTAACTCCGCAATCTTTTGGTCTGTCTTGGTTACATCCTTGTGCTCAATCTTCTTTTGGCACCGTTCCATCTCAAGCGAAACCAATTTCTTTTTTATTTTGAGCATCTTTTTGGTCATATGGGCTTCATCATAAAAACCTATTGCACGCTCGTGGATGGTTGATTCGACAAAATGATGTCTTAATCCTTCGATTTTATTCTTTAAATATTCTTTATCCATGACGGTAGCTTTCTAATTTTTCGATCATGACCAAAAACGGTGGCTGATTCACTTGATTCAGTGTCCGGTAGATGGTCGCTGTATAGTCTTTTTGAGGAAGCTGACTGACAAAATCCAGCACTGCATCACGCTCGATGTCTCCTCCCTCATGACCATAATAGATCATAATAGCCATTCGCCCACCTTTTTCTAGGCGAGCACAGATTTTTTCCATCGCTTCAATCGTGGTAGCTGGAAGAGTAATTGACCGATTTATCTGCAGATGGCAGATAACCCAGATTGAAAATAGCTGCACGAATAGGTTCCGTGACATAACGGTCCAGATTTTCGTGACCGTCTAAAATGAGTTCCGCATTTTCAATTTCCAAATCTGACAAGCGTTGACGAGTCTTTTCGAGCGCCTGCTCCTGCACGTCAAAGGCATAAACCTTCTTGGCAAGACCAGCCAGAAAGGCTGTGTCATTGCCGTTTCCCATGGTTGCATCGACAACTACACTCTCATCGTCCAGCACTTGAGCTAGAAAGTCATGAGACAGATGAATTGGTCGTTTAATCATGCTTTTTCCTCCTTCTCGTTAGCTACTTTGCACCCTTGCCATGAGTCACGACGTTCCATCTCTTTGTCAATGGCATTGAGGACTTCCCATTTGTTGAGACTCCACATAGGACCTATCAACATATCTCTCGGCGCATCACCAGTAATTCGATGAATGACGATATCCTTAGGGATGATTTCCAACTGGTCACAGATGATGGACACATACTCTTCCTGACTCAGCAATTTAAGACGCCCCTCGTGGTAGTCTCTTTGCATACGCGTATTGGTCATCAGATGGAGGAGGTGGAGTTTAATTCCCTGAATGTCATTGTCCGTCACACAACGTCGAACATTTTCCACCATCATCTCGTGGGTTTCCCCTGGTAGCCCATTAATCAGATGCGATACAATCTCAGCCTTTGGCGCACGCTCACGCACACGCTTAACCGTCTCCACATAGAGATCATAGCTGTGTGCTCGGTTAATGAGTTCTGACGTTTCTTCATAAGTCGTTTGCAAGCCAAGTTCAACGGTCACATGCATACGTTCTGTGAGTTCTGCCAGATAATCAATCACATCGTCTGGCAAACAGTCCGGGCGGGTACCGATATTGATGCCAACAACACCAGGCTCATTGATAGCCTGTTCGTAGCGTTCCTTGATAACTTCAAGCGACGCGTGGGTATTGGTAAAGTTTTGAAAATAAACCAGATATTTCTGAACTTCTGGCCACTTGCGGTGCATGAAGTCAATCTCATGGTAAAACTGCTCACGAATCGGTGCCTCAGGTGCTACAATAGCATCCCCAGACCCCGATACCGTACAAAAGGTACAGCCACCGTGGGCCACTGTGCCATCACGATTGGGACAATCAAAACCCGCATCAATTGGTAGTTTGAAAATCTTTTCGCCAAAAATTTCACGATAGTAATCATTGACTGTTCTATAACGTTTTTTCATAAAGACTATTATAACACTTTGACCTAAAAAAGAGAGTAAGACTCAGACAAAAATCATGAATTTCTGCCTGTCCTACTCTCTTCTTATTTAGTCTTTTTCAAATAATCAATGGCTTCTTGAGCTGTTTTAACAGGGACGATTTTCATCTTGGTTCCCAGTTTCTTGGCAGCTTCCTTGGCCTCTTGATAGTTGGTTTTGGCATCCGGATCAGCCTTTTTCATTTCCTTGGTTACTGGATTATTTGGCACGAAGAAAATGTCTGCACCACTATCAGCCGCTGATTTCACCTTGAGGTAGGCACCACCGATATCACCGACCGAACCATCCTTTTCAATGGTTCCTGTTCCAGCAATCTTACGGCCAGCCTTGAGGTCTTGACCAGATACCTGATCGTAAATAGCTAGGGTAAACATAAGACCCGCACTTGGTCCGCCAACGCCATCAAGTTTAAACTTCACATTTTCAGGACTCTTAACCTCGGTATGATCTGTCAAACCGATACCAATACCATTTTTACCATTGGCAATCTTGATAATCTTACCAGTGGCAGTCTTTTCTTTGTCATCTGTCGTATAAGTGACCTTGACTTTTGAACCCAGCTTAAGTCCTTGAACGTATTTAATCAAGTCAGCAGAATTATCAAAGGTCTTGCCATTGACAGCTGTCACCGTATCCGCAATATTGAGGACACCCTTGAAGCTAGAATCATCAGCCACCTGAAGCACATAGACACCCATATACTCCAAGCTAGCCTCCTTACCGGCCAGAGTCAAGCCCTGATAAATCGCTTGGTTTTGGGAAGTCTCCATGTAAAATTGGTTGATACGCATGAAATCTTCATCAGAGTAATTCCCAGTTGCCTCTTCAGCTGTTTGAAGCTTTGCAAAATCATTAAGCTGAGCATAGAGCATCAAGGCTAAAGTCGCCTTGGTTTGGGCCACTGCCACAAAATTGTAGGATCCTTTTGAATCATCAGCTTTCTTGTCTACAGTCAAGACTTCCTTAGTATCAAAAGCACCACCCGGAAGCTCAACATAATAATTATTTAGCGGGAAAAAGAGGGCAAATAGGAGGAAAAGTACCGTAAAAATACTTAACAACCACCACTTAATCCGCCAAATTTTCCCTAATAGTGATTTAGATTCGTTCTTGTTTGCCACGCTTAGCCTCCACTTCCTTAACAACTGCTTGAGGAACATAGGAACTAATATCCCCCTCAAAATAAATCAACTCACGCACACGACTGGAAGAGACTGGTGTTACCTCATGACTAGCAATCAAATAAACCGTTTCAATTTCAGGGGCCAACCCCTTATTGAAATAATCCATATTAGCCTCATAGTCAAAATCTGTCGCATTACGAAGGCCTCGGACCAAATAAGTCACCCCAAGATCTCTGGCGACATCTACAGCCAGACTATCGTGAGCCGTTATAACCTTTACATTGGGAAGATCTGCCACGACCTCTTCCAAGATACGCTTGCGAGTCTCCACGTCCCAGAAGCCCTGCTTATTTTTATTATAAAAGAGACCGATATAGAGCTCATCAAAGAGCTTGCTGGCTCTGGCAATAATATCCATATGCCCATTGGTAATCGGATCAAAAGACCCCGTAAACATAGCAATCTTTGTCATAGCATTCCTTTCTACAACTTCCCTATCAAAGGCTAACGCACGTAAACGGTCACCTTACTGATACCATAGGTTTTCTGCTTCCAAATCCCAAAGTTTGAAATTTCTTCAGGCAGGTCCACAGCCTTATCCGTCTCACAAACCAACATAACTTCCTCAGCCAAGAGCCCTTGCTCCTCTAACTGAGTAATATTGGCCACAATCTGCTCTTTAGCATAAGGCGGGTCTAAAAGTACCAAGTCAAACTTTCCTGTCAATTGTGTCAGCGCACGCGCCGCATCCATCTTCAAAAGCTGGAACTGTTTCTCACTCTTGGTCATCTTGATATTTTTCCTGGATAACAGCCTGTGCCCGACGATCCTTTTTCCACGAGGACAGCAGAAGACATGCCACGACTAATTGCCTCAATAGCCAGACTACCACTTCCAGAAAAAAGATCCAAAACACGCCCTCCATCAAAGAAAGGACCAATCATATTGAAAATGGCACCCTTGACCTTGTCCGTTGTTGGACGAGTCGTTTTGCCTTCTAACGTTTTAAGCGGACGCCCGCCAAATTCACCTGCTACAACACGCAAGTCGGTCACCTCGTTTTTACTGATTTTTAGTAAGACTTTTTCTATTATAACAAAAAACACGCATAGATGTTGGTCCAAAGGGGACTAGACAAGCTAAATACGCCCAAGAGAACACAAAAACTCGAGAACATCCCGAGTTTCCATTATTTTACTTATCACCAAGTGCAGTCACGTAGTTGTAGGCTTCGATACCAGCTGTGGCACCATCCCCTACGGCTGTTGTAATTTGGCGAAGGTCTTTCTGGCGGACATCCCCAATGGCAAAGATACCAGGAATACGTGTTGCCATCTTATCATCTGTAATTACCCAACCATCTTGGTCAGTGATGTCGAGACCTGTCAAGTAATCTGAAACTGGATCAAGTCCCACATAAACAAAGACACCACCAAATTCGTGGTTAGTCACCTCACCAGTTTTGACATTCTTGATATCAACACTGCGAACCTTGATATCATCACCCTTGATTTCTTCAACGACTGAATCCCAGATAAACTTGACCTTTTCATTGGCGAAAGCACGGTCTTGAAGAACCTTTTGGGCACGCAATTCATCACGACGGTGAACAATGGTCACGCTATTGGCAAAGCGTGTCAAATAAATTCCTTCTTCAACGGCAGAGTCTCCACCACCAACAACCAAGAGGTCTTGATTACGGAAGAAGGCACCATCACAGACCGCACAGTAAGATACCCCACGGCTGTTGTACTCTTCTTCACCAGCAACACCAATGTGGCGGTGTTTGGCACCAGTCGCAATGATCACTGTCTTGGTTTGGTACTCCTCATCACCAGTTTTGACAACTTTATAGTCACCCTTGTCTTCGATACCAGACACGATACCATAAAGATTTTCAACGCCCAATTTTTCCAAAGGTTCGAACATCTTCATTGACAATTCTGGACCAGAAATACTTTCAAAACCAGGGTAATTTTCAATATCAGACGTGTTATTCATCTGTCCACCAGGAGCACCTTGCTCCAAAGTTGCCACTTTAAGGTTGGCACGTGCTGCATAGAGTGCTGCAGTCATCCCCGCAGGACCAGCTCCAATAACAATTGTATCGTACATGAGTAACTCCTTATATGATTTTCTTGTAGAGATATCTTACACCTAATGTGCCAACAAAGCTAGAATTATGCATTCAGCACGATAAGAATCGCCATAAAAGCAAATGCCAAAACGGGAATCGAAACCATCGACATCATAATAGCATCATAGAGGGCACCTTGACGCTCCTTAACAGTTTTGTCCGCACGACGTAAGGCACGCCATCCAAGCCAAATGGCACCAATCACCAAGCACACAAAGAAAGCAATCACAAGGCCTAAGAGGTAAAATTTAAAAATATTTAATAACATAAATCATCCTAAAGTGAGAAATAGAAAAGGCTGAGATAACATTCTCCAACCTCTAAATTCGACTAGTAATAACTGCACGATGCAGTCTCTGATTGGACTATAGTCGCCTTTGAAACATTCAAAAGTTCCTAATCATCCTTGTGGGACTTTGACTATGGACTAAAATATCGTCCACTCCCACTACCTTTTCTATTGTAACAAAAATCCCATCTTAAAGATATTGTTTTGAATAAGAAGCGAAAAATTCTTTTGTTCGTTCTTCTTTTGGATGGTTAAAGATTTCGTCAGGTGTTCCCTGTTCAAGGATACGACCTTTTTCAAGGAAGAGCACCTTGTCAGCCACTTGATAAACAAAGTTCATGTCGTGACTGACCAAAATCATGGTTTGACCTGACTTAGCTGCATCAGCGATTGATTTTTCAACCTCACCAACCAACTCAGGGTCAAGAGCAGATGTTGGTTCGTCAAGCAAGAGCACATCAGGCTTCATTGCAAGGGCACGGGCCAAGGCCACACGTTGTTTTTGACCACCCGACAAGTGACGTGGGTAGTGGTTTTCACGATTAGAAAGCCCAACCTTAGCGAGCTCTTCTTTCGCAATCTTAGTAGCTTCTTCGTCAGAAAGTTTCTTAACAATCTTAAGACCTTCCTTAACATTATCCAAGGCTGTACGACGTTCAAAGAGGTTGAACTGTTGGAAAACCATGGCCAACTTACGGCGAAGGGTAAGGATTTGTTCTTTAGTGATAGTCTTAAAGTCGACTTTAAAATCATCAATGGTAATGGTACCAGAATCAGGTTGTTCCAAATAGTTTAAGCTACGAAGAATTGTTGATTTCCCTGCACCAGAGGCACCAACAAGAGCTACAACTTCACCCTTTTCAATGTCAATATCAATACCATCGAGAACCTTTTGACCTGAAAATTCCTTGGTCAAATTTTTGATACTAATCATTAGCGGTCACCTCCAATTCCAGAAATGTCAGTCACTTCAGGCGCCTTAATGGCCATGTGATTTTCAACTGAACGACCAATGTACTCAATCAAGATTGAGATTACCCAGTATACAAGGGCAACTGAGATATAACGTTCAAAGTAACGGTAGTCAGCACCACCCAAGATTTGAGCCTGAGCATACATTTCGACGATACCAGCACTAAAGGCAAGTGATGTTCCCTTAGTCAAGCCAATCAAACTGTTAATCAAACTTGGTGTTGCAATAACTGCCGCATTTGGAATAATAACACGACGGTAAACCTGTGCCGATGTCATCCCAAGAGAACGGGCAGCTTCGATTTCCCCAGCGTCAACGGCCTGAATCGCTGCACGAATGGTTTCACTCATGTAGGCTGCTTCGTTAAAGGCAAAGGCCGTAATCGCGAAGATAGCTGGTGGAATCTCATTGATATTCCAATCCAAACCAAATTCACCATTCAAATAACGAAGGAAGAGTGGTATTCCATAGTAAGTCAACATGAGTTGTACAAGGATTGGTGTCCCACGCAAGAAGCTCACAAAAACTGCTTGAATTGGATAAAGGATACGTACTCGATTGATCTTAACGACCGCAAAGACAAGGGCCAAAATCAAACCGAAGAAAGCACCTGCAATGGTCAATCCCAAAGTCAAAGGCAAGCGTTCCACAATCTTAGGAACAGCATCAAAGACTGCCTTCCATGAGAAGAGCTTACCAGCTGGCATCCAAGATGAGATCCACTTGAAGACAACCGTAACCAGTTGCAAAACATAGCCCCAAAGAATTTCTACTAGCCAAGACAAGGGAATGGCTAAAGCAACTGCTACTGCCAAACCAACCAAACCAATGATAACTTGGAGATACCAAGGTGACCGATTAAATGCTTCTATACTCTTTTTCACAATGTCGCCCTTTCTTTCTAAAAAAGTAGGTTAGCCTAGTGCTAACCATTCAAATATCTTATCATAATTTTATAGTATTCATTTTAGCACGACTCAGAAAGTCTGTGAAATAGTCTTTTCTTATCATAGTGATAAGAAAATCGTATCACTGATAATAATACCTTGTTAAGACCAAAAAGATTTGAACTAATTCCTTATTTAACGAACAAAGTGAGCATAAACCGAGGCTTTCCGGCGTGAGAAAAACACCTGAAACTTTAAAGTTTCAGGTGTTCGGAAGTTTTGAGACCTTAGGCTCAAAACTTAGTCATGGAGCTTCGACGAAGGTCGCTGACGTCCGTCATCACCTCAGGAAAGCCTCAAAAGAAAGCTTTGTGTTAAATCCAAAGCTGAGACAGCAGTCTCAACTTTTAACAGTCTTATTTCAAATCACTGACGTAATCGCCACCGAAGTATTCCTTGCTGAGTTTGGCAAGGGTTCCATCCTTCTTAAGCTCTTTGATACGCTTATTAACAAAGGTCTTGAGTTCCTTACCTTGCTTATCATTTGAGAATAGAAGATATTCAAGACCATCAGTCTTCATACCGATATCGTCTTTAATCTTGTTTACAGCTAGCTTATAGCCTTGATCTTTGACAATGTACTCAGACGAAATCGCATCGTAAAGGATAAAGTCAATTTTTCCTTCTTGAATGTGTTGAATACGTGTTGAAAGACCCGTTGAGCTAGAAGCATAGTTGATAGTAATTGGTGTCTTGTCCGCATTGGCATGGTTCCAATTTTCAAGCAACTGAGCATAGTTAGAGCCAGGAAGCACCTCTGTCGTCTTACCAGACAAATCGTCTAGGCTAGTATACTTGGTACCCTCAGCACTAGTGATGGCATAGTTAGAACGTGAAATCGGATCTGAGAAACCATATTTCTGAGCACGTTCTTCATTGTAGTTGAAGTCATTAGCCGCAATCTGATAACGTCCAGAATCCACCCCTGTCAAGATGGAATCAAAAGGTGTCGTTACAAACTTGACCTCATATTTGTCCGAATCCTTGAAAATAGCCTTGACCAAATCAATATCATAACCCTTGAAGTCATCACCCTTTTTTGAAAGTGAAAGGCGCCGTATCAGAGTCTGTCGCAACAGTAATCGTCTGCTTTTCACCAGATGCCTTACTGTCAACTCTTGTTCCCACAAGCAGCCAAAGTTCAAAACCGACAAGCCAAGAATCCCTAAACCCTGCAAGCCATTTTTTCATATCTATAATCCTCGATACTTTCATTAATAGTTAGTGATAACAGTTACCATCTTCCTCCAAACTCGTCTAATAATAAAAACCTTAGTGGTGATAGAAAATGGTTATAGTGGGAATGGATACAACGAACAATAAGAAAAGAGCTGCCACTGGTGTGACAACTCTTCTCGTCCAAAAAAGCTTTCCGTACATGTTTAACATCAAAGACAATAAAACTCTATTTTCCCTTACTTGATGACTTACTGCTTGAATCGCTACTGTCTTCAGGTTGATAATCTGATAAATTCTTATGGATACGTTCAGCGTAAACAGCTCTGCTTCCTGATTCATCATGGTCAACCAAGGCTTCGGCAAGCTCTTTATAATCTTCTACAGAAATCGTCCAGTTGCCTCCATCATCTTTGGTAAGCTTGAAGGTCTTTTCTAGATTATCAGCACCTGTCAAAGGTGTATAGGCCATTTCTTTATCAATATCCTTAAATTGTGTCAAATCTCCGTTAAAGTTTTCACCATAAAGGAATTTCGTTGTGAGATCTTTGGCTTTACCTTTTTCCACATCGTTGTTATCAGCTTGATTCCATTGTTTCAACTTGTCAATATCGTTGTCATAGAGACTCATAAGGAGAGTACGAACAGCAGCTGCAGCACCATAGGCACTAACAGAACGTGAAGTAAAGGTAACTGTCGCTTCATTTCCTTTAACTTTGACATCTTTCAGCTTATAGTCCTGAATCTTACCAATCATATTACGACGGACCTTGAGGAACTTAGAAAGCACTTGGGTTGGAGTCTTGGCATCATAACCTTCAATGTATTTAAACGTATACTTGTCTTCCGGTGTATACCCCTTTTCTTCGATAGTATCTGCAACTTGTTTTTCAAAAACATTCGTTTCAGTCCAGGTTTCGTAATTTTCACCGTAGAGTTTTGAAAAACCGTTACTAGATTTTCCAAGCATAGTATCAATTAAAACTGTCGCATCAGCCTTGGCACGTTCTGTCGGAGTTGGTGTCGCTTTTTTCTTCTCAGCTGGTTTATTGGAAGCACAAGCTACGAGAACCAAGCAAGCTGCTAGAATCAGTCCTAAATAGGTAAGAACTTTTTTCATTAATATTATTCCCTCATTTCTTTTAGTTACTCTTTAAGATAGCATAGGTCTGATGATTCTTCAAAGTCACTTTCCAAAAGAAAAAATCAAAACTCTACTATTATAATGACTCCAAATCATCTAGGTCCAATTGCCTGCCTTCTTGATCTTCCAGACCCGTCAGCGTCACACCGAGCAGGCGAACACCGCTGCTATTTTCCTCTAATTGATCAAAAATGGTATGGGCAATCCTTTCGATGGTGTCGAAATCCTGAGTCGATTTGTCCAAGGTCATACGCTTGGTTAAGGTCGAGAAATCCGAATAACGGACCTTGATGACAATAATTCGACCGACTTTTTTATTTTTCTGAGCACTTTCAGCTACCCGCCTAGCATTCTTAGTCAACTCAGCCTTGATGTCATCTTCATTATAAAGAAGTTTGCCGTAGGTTCGCTCACTTCCAATAGATTTACGGACACGATTGGGCCTAACAGGACTATTGGAAATCCCTCTAGCCTTTCGAAAGAGATCAAATCCAAAACGTCCAAAACGATCAATCAGCGTCATCTCAGGAATCTTCAGAAGATCGGCACCGGTGTATATTTCCATGTCATGAAGACGTTCAACTGACTTTTTACCTACCCCATGAAAACTTTTCAATAGGTAGCTTTCCCAAAAATTCCTGAGCTTCCTCTGGAAGCACCACCGTCAAACCAGCAGGCTTTTGAAAAATCAGAGGCTAGTTTGGCGATAAATTTATTGTAGGAAACCCCTGCTGAACAAGTCAGGTGAAGTTCCTGCCAGATATCATACTGGATAAGTTTGGCTACCTTAACCGCCGATTTGATACCAAGCTTATTTATCGTCACATCAAGATAGGCTTCGTCGATAGACATGGGCTCTACCAAGTCGGTATAGCGTTTAAAAATCTCACGAATCTGCATTCCTACCTCTCGGTAATGACTATAATTTCCTGAGATAAAGACAGCATTTGGACAACGTTCATAGGCTTCCTTAGAAGACATGGCTGAATGGACACCATATTTTCTAGCCTCGTAATTACAGGTTGATACCACACCACGTCCCCCTGTTTTTCTAGGGTCGTGACCGATAATAACCGGTTTGTCTTTTAGACTGGGGTCATCCCTCATCTCGACCTGAGCAAAAAAGGCGTCCATGTCAATATGGATGATTTTCCGACTGATATCATTTATTAGAGGAAACTCTAACATGGCTCCCTGCCTCCTTTCTCAGATTTATCTCATTGTAAAGCTTTTCACATAAAACTTTGGGACTACAAAGCATTCTCCCCTTATGATACCAAAATCTACCAAAAAACAGAAATTTATAATACAGATTTGTCGTTTTCAAAACTGTATTATAAAAGAATGTCTCTAAAAAACACAGTTTTAAAGTTGTGTAAAGCGGTTACTGTGTGATAGAATACTTCTAGAGAATGTAACAGATGATTTTGTTACTAGAATTATAGGAGATCCAAACTATGGCAACGGTTAAAACTAACACAGATGTTTTTGAAAAAGCGTGGGAAGGCTTTAAAGGAACTGACTGGAAAAGAAAAAGCTAGCGTTTCACGTTTCGTTCAAGCAAAACTACAACACCTTATGATGGTGACGAAAGCTTCCTTGCAAGGACCAACTGAACGCTCTCTAAAAAATTAAAAAAATCGTAGATGAAACTAAAAGCAGGCTATGAAAGCATGAAAGGACGCTTCCCAAATGGATACTCGTCCAAACTTCAATCGCTGACATTGACGCAGGATACATTTCAAAAGAAGATGAACTTATCTATGGTATCCAAAATGATGAGCTCTTCAAATTGAACTTCATGCCTAAAGGTGGTATCCGTATGGCGGAAACTGCTTTGAAAGAACACGGTTATGAACCAGATCCAGCTGTACACGAAATTTTCACAAAATACGTAACTACAGTTAACGATGGTATCTTCCGTGCTTACACTTCAAACATCCGTCGTGCACGTCACGCTCACACAGTTACTGGTCTTCCAGATGCTTACTCACGTGGACGTATCATCGGGGTTTATGCTCGTCTTGCCCTTTACGGTGCTGACTACTTGATGCAAGAAAAAGTTAACGACTGGAATGCTATCAAAGAAATCGACGAAGAAACTATCCGTCTTCGTGAAGAAGTTAACCTTCAATACCAAGCACTTCAAGACGTTGTTCGCCTTGGTGACCTTTACGGTGTAGATGTTCGTCGCCCAGCCTTCGATACTAAAGAAGCTATCCAATGGACAAACATCGCCTTCATGGCAGTATGTCGTGTGATCAACGGTGCCGCTACATCTCTTGGACGTGTGCCAATCGTTCTTGATATCTATGCAGAACGTGACCTTGCTCGTGGTACTTACACTGAATCAGAAATCCAAGAATTCGTTGATGATTTCGTTATGAAACTTCGTACAGTTAAGTTTGCTCGTACAAAAGCTTACGACCAATTGTACTCAGGTGACCCAACATTCATCACAACTTCTATGGCTGGTATGGGTGCTGACGGACGTCACCGTGTTACTAAGATGGACTACCGTTTCTTGAACACTCTTGACAACATCGGTAACTCTCCAGAACCAAACTTGACAGTTCTTTGGACTGACAAATTGCCTTACTCATTCCGTCGCTACTGTATGCACATGAGCCACAAACACTCTTCTATCCAATACGAAGGTGTAACTACTATGGCTAAAGACGGATACGGTGAAATGAGCTGTATCTCATGTTGTGTATCACCACTTGACCCAGAAAACGAAGAACAACGTCACAACATCCAATACTTCGGTGCTCGTGTTAACGTGCTTAAAGCCCTTCTTACTGGTTTGAACGGTGGTTACGACGATGTTCATAAAGACTATAAAGTATTTGACATCGAACCAGTCCGTGATGAAGTTCTTGACTTTGACACTGTTAAAGCTAACTTTGAAAAATCTCTTGACTGGTTGACTGACACTTACGTAGATGCCCTTAACATCATCCACTACATGACTGATAAGTACAACTACGAAGCTGTTCAAATGGCCTTCTTGCCAACTAAACAACGTGCTAACATGGGATTTGGTATCTGTGGTTTCGCAAATACTGTTGATACATTGTCAGCAATCAAATACGCTACAGTTAAACCAATCCGTGACGAAGATGGCTACATCTACGACTACGAAACAATCGGTGAATACCCACGTTGGGGTGAAGATGACCCACGTTCAAACGAATTGGCAGAATGGTTGATTGAAGCTTACACTACTCGTCTTCGTAGCCACAAACTCTACAAAGATGCAGAAGCTACAGTTTCACTTCTTACAATCACTTCTAACGTTGCTTACTCTAAACAAACTGGTAACTCTCCAGTTCACAAAGGGGTATACCTCAACGAAGATGGTTCAGTGAACTTGTCTAAATTGGAATTCTTCTCACCAGGTGCTAACCCATCTAACAAAGCTAAAGGTGGATGGTTGCAAAACTTGAACTCACTTGCAAGCCTTGACTTCGGTTATGCAGCTGACGGTATCTCACTTACTACTCAAGTATCACCTCGTGCCCTTGGTAAGACTCACGACGAACAAGTTGACAACCTCGTAACTATCCTTGACGGATACTTCGAAAACGGTGGACAACACGTTAACTTGAACGTTATGGACTTGTCAGACGTTTACGAAAAGATCATGAGCGGTGAAGATGTTATCGTACGTATCTCTGGATACTGTGTAAACACTAAATACCTCACTCCAGAACAAAAAACTGAATTGACACAACGTGTCTTCCACGAAGTTCTTTCAATGGACGACGCTTTGGGATAAATCTAAGCATATAACAAGAAACAAGCATCCTAGTGATGCTTGTTTTTTCTTAGCTTCTTAAACAGTTTCTACCAAACTGTACAAAACCTTACATTAACAGTTGTTAATAATTATGGATAGGACTATAATACAAACTGAATTTGAAAGAAGGTATTATTATGAAAAAAGTGTTTTTCAAAACTAGTCTTGGAATCACACTTAGCGTCCTAGCTAGTGTCTTATTCCTTGCCCACAAATCTGAATTCTTCAAGGACGATAGTGCCTTATATGATGAATTTGATTCTACGTTGGATTAAGGAGGAGAACTATCATGCAAAAGAAAAAAGCAATTATGATCGGTGCTGGTTTATCAAATATGGCTGCCGCTGTTTACCTCATTCAAGAAGGTAAATGGTCAGGAGACCAAATCACTTTCTACGCTCTTGATAATTACGGATCAAACGACGGTTCCCCTACCCAAGATGTTAAGGATGACTATTGGAATAAAAATCATCCGATGGAAAATCAAAAGGGTTATATTGCTCGCGGTGGTCGTATGCTTAACTACCGTACCTATGTTGACTTGATGGATTTGCTTGATCGGGTTCCTTCAATGACAGAACCATGTCTTACAGCTGCTGAGGATACTCGCCAATTTGATGCCGCACACCCAACCTATGACAAGGCTCGTCTCTTAACAGGCGGACAAGGTATCGTTGATGGTGGTAAGCTTGGTTTGAATAATAAAAGTCGTAAGCTCCTTACGCAGTTAATTATGATGCCTGATTCACAAGAAGAAAAACTAGATAACATCACGATTGCTGACTATTTCAAAGACAATACTGAGTTTTTCGAAAGTAACTTTTGGTTTATGTGGGAAACGACATTCGCTTTTAGGACTCGCAGTTCTGCACAAGAGCTTCGTCGTTACATGCACCAAATGATTTATGAATTCACTCAGATTGAGCATTTAGTTGGTGTTAACCGTACACGCTATAATCAATACGAAAGCATCATGAAGCCTTTGATTAATTACTTGGAAAAAGAGGGCTGTCACATAGTCCTTAATCGTCGTGTTGTTGACTGGAAATTCAAGGACAGCAAGATGCAAGACGAAATTACTGTTACTGGTCTTCACATGGTCAATACTAAAACTGATGAAAATGAGTTCGTCCCAGTGGATAACGATACAGCAGTCATCTTTACAAACGGTTCGATTACTGACTCTGCAACACTAGGTGATTTCAACACTCCGGCTGCAGAAAACATGGATTATGGTGCTGCTTCAAGTCTTTGGAAAAAGGCATCAGATCATTTTTATAACCTTGGTAATCCTGATAAATTCTTCGCTGATCGTGATGCCAGTGAATGGGTAAGTTTCACTCTCACTACTAAAAATCATCTCTTCTTGAACGAAATTGCTCGTATTACCACTCAGGAACCAGGCAACGCCCTTAATTCCTTTATTTCTACAGAACCAGTGACACCACTCGGTCAAAAAGATGTAACCATGTCAATCGTTGTCCATCACCAACCTCACTTCACTAGTCAAAAACCAAACGAAACGGTTCTTTGGGGATACTTCCTCTACCCTCGTCGTCACGGGGAAATCATTGATAAACCTTATATCGAAATGACTGGTAAAGAGATGCTCCAGGAACTTATTGGACAACTTTCAAAGGTAGACCCAGGGCCTATCAATATCAGCGATAAAGAAGAGGAAATCATGGACAGTGTTATTAACTGTATCCCTGTCTATATGCCATATGCTTCTGCTCTCTTTAACAATCGAGCCAAGTCAGATCGTCCTAAGGTTATTCCAAAACATTCAACAAACCTTGCCTTTACTGGAGAATTTGTCGAACAACCTTATCAAATGATTTTCACAGAAAATAGTGCTGTTCGTTCTGGAGAAATCGCAGCTTTCCATTTTGCTGGTATCCCCATGTCACGTTTGGTGAAAACACCTCGTTATGATAAAGATGTCAAAACCTTGTTAAGAGCTGCAAAGAAAATGTTCGATTAAGAATCATTACACACATTAAAGACAGTAAACATCATGATTTCAAAATGTTTGCTGTTTTTTTATTTTTGCAAAAACCAGCTTTCATTATATTTTTCTAAATCTACTATAATTTACATTTGACTTTTTATCAGATTAGCTATAAAATAAAAGCGTTTCCGTTTGGTATCTCCAAACACTTCCTTCTCAGAAGCACCATAGAGAAACGATACTCAATTACGTCAAATGGATAGTGTCTAATAACACGTAAACTATCATTGTTATAAGATTAAAGAATATAAGGAGGACAAATGAATAAGAAAAGTTTTAAACTAATTGGATTAGTAGCTCTCGTAGCAAGTACTATCCTACTCGTAGCCTGCCAGTCTGATACCAAAACCGAATCCTCAAAGTCCAAGGACGTTCAATGGGGTTATACTGGTGCTACTGGTCCAGACCATTGGGGTGACCTTTCTAAAGATTATGAACTCAGCAAAAATGGTAAAGAACAATCTCCGATCAATATCACCGGAGCTGAGGACGTTGATCTTCCAGAACTAAACCTTAATAATCAAGAATCAGAAGCTCAAGTTGAAAATAACGGGCATACGATTGAAGTCAGCTTTAAAAATCCAAAGAATACCCTAACGATTGGTGATGATGTCTATAAATTACAGCAGTTCCATTTTCACGCACCTAGTGAGAATGAAATTGATGGTCAGACTTATCCTCTAGAGGGGCACTTCGTCTATAAGACAGATAATGGGAAAATCACAGTTGTCTCGGTTCTCTATAATTATGGCGATGAAAATCAAGCCTTAAAACAAATATGGGATAAAATGCCTCAGGCGGCCAATACAGAAACCGAGCTTCCTCAGGCTATCTCACTAGATGATTTCTATCCTGAAGACAAGGACTACTACAACTTCGAAGGTTCCTTGACAACACCACCATGTACTGAGGGTGTCAACTGGATTGTCTTCAAAAATCAAGAAACTGTCAGCAAGGAACAAGTGGAGAAATTCACCCAAACCCTTGGATTTGAAAATAACCGTCCTATTCAAGATACAAACGGTCGACAAATTAAAGAATAAAACAAGAAAAAGCTTGATGATAACTTTTCTCATCGAGCTTTTTTTCGTTGACAATTAGTTATAGACTTTGTTACACTTGCCCTATGATTATCAAACATACAAGAGACACACTCTCAGAAACTTACCTCGATGCCGTAGCCATCCGAAACACTGTTTTGTAAAGGGTCAAGGCGTTCCTCGCTCCATCGAGATTGATGCGAATGAAGCCTACTGCATCCACTTTGTTCTATATGATGACAAAGGCAAGGCAGCAGCAACCGTACGCCTACTACCGAATAAAGACTTGACTCAGGTTACCCTCCAACGTATGGCGGTGCTCGATGCCTACCAAGGTCAAGGTCTGGGGAGCATTCTCCTAAAAGAAGCTGAAGATTTTGCACAAGAACAAGGCTTCCAGACTATTTCTCTCCATGCTCAACTCAGTGCACTTAAGTTCTACCTCAATAATGGCTATCAAGAAGTCGGTAACATCTTTGAAGAAGCTGGTATCCAACACATTACTGTAGAAAAATCCTTAATAAGTAAAAAAGCTTAAGCAGTTGACCTACTGCTTAAGCTTCTTCTTTTGTCGCAAATATAGGATAACCATGCTCGACAGCCAGCACTGTCACATTTTCTCTAGCTTTTAATCTCTCTGTGATTTTTTTCCAGTATTTCTGTCCTGTAAAAAGAAGGACAAAAAATCCCATGTAGACCAAAAAAACAAGAAATTGTTTATAATCAGAAGATGCCATTCTTGATTCTAGTTCTAGTAGCTCAAATATTCCTCTCAATAGGGCTGTAAAGGTAATCATTATAAGACTAAGTCCATTAAAGTATCCTAAACATATAAGCAAATACTCTATTTGAAGCTTCTTGGAACGCTTTTTGTAGAGTAACTTATAGTCTTGACCATACTTTTCAAACACAGGAAAATGAATATCAAACCCTCTTCTCATATGAAGGACTTTTAAATCGGGTTGGGCACGATACCCAAGGCAATGAATCAGTTTGTATAGTAGTTCTCTTATCAAAATATAAAAAGAAATAATAAGGTTAGATAACAAGCTAATAAATACCAAAACTACAAAAGAGCTTACATCTCTATTAGTCGTCAAAAAAATGATCACCACTGTAAAACACATACCACAGAAAAAGAGACTACTCCCGTTAAGCATGCAAAAGAGCAAACTCAGAAACCAAGGGATAAGCTTTCTTTCCTTGGAGTGTCTACTCGACCGTTTCACGAATCAGCTCCTTCTTCATTATCTCAATTAAAACATCTCTGTCCTTAATCCATTGAGCTCTCTCATCCTTGTAGTAAGTACGATTACTGAGGAAAATCGCCGCACGTTGACGAGGGATATTGATAAGCACAAAGGTACCTGTATAACCAGTGTGAAGAATCCACTCGCCTTGGAGGTCCCAAGCGACACTGCGTTCCTTGTTGGATTGGCTGATATTCTGCGTCATATTTTTAGCAAAATCATCCGTCAAATAATGGTTAACAAAAATCTCTAAGTCTTTTAGTGTTGAAAAGAGACCTGCTGAACCTGTATGTTCTTTGAGAACTCGAGCCTTGGGATCATGAACAGTCCCTCCCGTAACCCCCTTAACTGTTGGAACAGCTACCTCAACTGGGCCAAACTGTGTTTCAGACATACCAAACGGTTGAAAAATCTCGGAGTCAAAGAGCTTATCCAGTGTTTGTCCAGAGACTTTTTCAAGCATCAAACCTAGGAGAATAAAATTTATATCTGTATACAAGAAAGGTTTATCAGCCTTAACTTTGATAGCATTAATAGCAGCAATCAAGCCAGCTTGGTCTAAGTCATCACGATTTGGAATAAAAGGATCAATTCCGCTACTGTGAGAAAGAAGCTGACGAAGGGTTAACGTCTTATCCACTACTTCAGGATAGTAAGTCGATAGTTTCTCATCCAAGTCCAATTTTCCAGCCTGCAAGTAGAAAAGACAGAGAGTCCCAACTCCGACTACCTTGGAAACACTAGCTAGATCATAGGTCAGTCCTGGAACTACCGGATGATTTCCATCCTGAGTTCCTAGATAATGCTCCTGCCAATCTTGTCCGTCATAAAGTGCAAGGCTGGCACCTGGAAAGATGTCAGCCTTGATGTAGTCTGTAATTGTTGACAATGTTTGTTGAAAATTAGTCATTACTTTGTAAACCAAACCTCAATATTGCTCATGTCAGTGAGTGCGAGCAAGTTCCCTTTGCTGTCTAGGTAACTAGAGAACTGTTCTTTTTCAAGTTTATCATGCAAGGCAACCAAGTCATAGTCTTCTGCTACCTTAAACTCTAGAATTTCCAAATCCCAAGTCTGGTCTGGACTCACTTGGAGGTCAGGACCTTCTGCTTTTTCAAAGTGGATAGACAAAGGCAATTCTTCGCCAAAAAGATTATCGTAGAAGAAAGCTGCTTGGGCTGTATCAACAACGTTCAAGGTCAAAGACTCAACCGTAAAGTCTGACACTCCTTTGAAATCTTCTTTTTCTTCAACATCTGCGTATTCAACTGTCTTAAGAGTAGACAAGTCATCTTCGGCATGCATCAAAATAAGACCATTCTCAGGTGAGATTGTTTCAAAGGCATAGCCCTTTTCCCCTTGGAAAATAGCCTTGGCTTGGTGATCATCACGCGCCAAAAGGTATTCAATCTCAAGTGGATTTGAAACTTTAATGACCACTTTATTAATTTTCTTAGGACCTTCAACAGCGCGACAACGATAAGCTGGTGACTCCTCAATCACAAAAAGTGAGTTACGGTCTGTCCAATCTGTGAAGACCGCAAGGGCATTTTCCTCAGTCAAAAGCTTAAATCCTAATGTATTTTGGTAAAAATCAATATTTTCTTGTCTGTTATTTACACGAAAAATTGGTGTATGAAACTTAAAATTCCCTGATTGCGTCATGACAACCTCCATTCTTCTCTATTTTATCCGAAAAGAGCCTGTGTGACAAGGATTTTCCTAAGAAAAAACAGGATTGTAATTTTTTCACTTTATTTCACACAAATTATGAAAGTCATTACATTATCTTCACTTTTGGGCTAGCATTTCCCTCATTTTAGAGTATAATAGAGTCTATGAAAACTCTTGTCAATAATCTGGCATTTAGACATGCCTATCAGGGATTTTTTTTACTGCTGATGATAGCTATCCCAAACATCACCTTAGGTATGACAACCTTATATAACAATCAGACTGGGTTGACCTTCACTAGCCTTGAAAGCTGGGGGATTATCGCTGTCAACCTCATTATTTTTTATATTACCTATCTTTGGGCTAAAAGCGAAAGATTGATTCACAGCTTTAGCTTAAATCGAAAGGACATCAAAGCCATTATCTGGGGCTTTGTCATTATCTTCTTGATGGGACTTATCGGAAGTAACCTCATGTTACTGACCCACACCAACTACCATGCAGAACTTCAAAAGACCCTAACAACCATACCTATCCTACCTGTAGCGATTGGTATGATGACTACAGCCTTCCTACAAGAACTACTCTTTCGTAAGTGGATTTTCACTTGGTTGTCGCCTTATTCAACAGTAGCTGTTTTAGTGAGTTCTGGTCTCTTTTGTCTCTTTCATATGCCAACTAATCTTGCCTACCTCACTCTTTATATCGGAATGGGCTTGGCTCTCTCTATGGTCTACCAAAAAAGAGAAAACTTATCTGCAAGTATCACACTTCATGTTTTATGGAATCTTTACACCTTAGGTGCTACCATTCTAGTAATGACTAATCCAATGTGACTGAGAATATTTTCTCAGTTTTTTATTACTTTCAAAATTTTAAGCATAAAAAAATCTGAAGCACTAACTTCAGATTTTTTGTATTGATTAAAGGTAGAGGAACTTGAACAAAGCTATAGCTAAAACTCCTGCTAAGATTGGAGCCACAACTGGAACCCATGCATACCACCATTTAGAATCACCTTTGTGCTCACCAAGAACTGTTGTTGGCAAAATGTGGTGGAGAAGACGTGGCATCAAGTCACGGGCTGGGTTAAGAGCTGGACCTGTTGCACCACCAAACGAAATAACCAAGGCTGCAACCAAGAAACCAACACCGATGTGGGCAACCGCAAGTGCACCATTAGCCATTTGACCTGTTACAGCTTCTTTATCATACCCATATTGAACTGCTTGTGAGACTAATTTGTGACCAAAGTAGTTGTTAGTCAAGGCAAGAGCACCAAAGAAGAGAAGGAATGAACCCGCAAACTCATTGGCAAAACCATTAAGCCAAGCACGTTTGTGATTTTCCTCTGAGTCTGAGTTATCATCAACAGCAGAGATTGTAGAGAAGGTACCGAGGATGTTGTTTGGATTCTCAGTTTGAAGATAATAAGGTTGGTGAACCCAAACCACGATAGCTTGTCCTAAGAAAGCACCGAGAAGTTGAGCAATCAAGTAACCTGGAACGGCTACCCATGAGAACAAGCCAGATGCAGCAAGTCCAAGTGTGAAGGCTGGGTTGATGTGGTTACCAGAAACATCACCAAACATAAGTGCTGGCATCATTACCGCAAAACCATAACCAAAACCAATAACAAGCCATCCAGACTTACTACCCTTAGTCCCTTTAAGCTCAACATTGGCAACCGAACCATTACCAAGTGCAACCATCAAAGCTGTCCCAATAAACTCAGTAATGTACTTCATAATCCAATCATGACTGAGCGCTTCTTTTAGAAAATCATTCATTTGTCTCTTTATTTCCTTTCACATTTTACAATAATTTAGACATCTATCATTTTATCAAGTATAATGTCTGATGTAAAGATATTTCTGAAATGTTTACGTATTCTTTTTTTGAGGTTTTAAAGTATGAAATTTAACCAGTTTAGTTACATCCCTGTTAATCCTGAAATTGCTTGTCAGGAACTTCGTTCTTTGGGCTTTGAAGTCTCTTTAAACGCTAGTGCCAAAGCTAATTTTGAGGCTTTTGTTCGCAAGCACTTCCTTTTCTTTGAAGATACTGATTTAGCTTTGAAAAATTGGATTGCTGATACAGAGACTGATCTCCTAACCTTCTTCCAATCAGACCGTCCTTTGACTGCTGACGTCTTTGGTTTGGTAGCTCTTCAAATGCTAGGATTTGTCCCTAATGTAGACTTTACAGATAGTGTTGCTTTCCTAGAGGAAATGGCTTTTCCAATCACTTTTGATGGTAGCCTTAACAACCTGCACCAGTTGTTGGCAACACGCACACAGTCTGGCAATACCTTAATTGATCAGTTAGTAGCTCAGGATTTAATCCCTGCAAGTAATAACTACGTCTTCTTTAATGGTAAGAGCTTGGCAACATTTGACACTAATCAGCTTCACCGTGAGGTGGTTTATGTCGAAACACCTGTAGATACCGATAAAGATGGGCAGTTAGACTTGGTCAAGGTGACTATCTTACGTCCTGATGTGGACTTCCCAGTTCCAGCCATGATGACCGCAAGCCCTTATCAACAAGGGACTAACGAGCCTGCTTCAGATAAGCTCACCCACAAGATGGAAGGTGATTTGCTCGTCAAACCAGCAGGTGAAATCTCCCTTAGCCAACCAGAAATCAAGACACCAGAGGCAGACCTTACGCCTATCAATCCTGTCACAAAGGCTCAGGAGCGTTTTGCTCACACAGATACCTACACGCTTAACGATTACATGTTGGCTCGTGGTGTGGCTTCTATCTATGTATCGGGTGTTGGTACCTTCAACTCTGAAGGCTTCATGACCTCTGGAGACTATCAACAAGTTCTGGCCTATAAAGCTGTCATTGACTGGCTCAATGGTCGTGCACGCGCCTTTACTAGTCGTAGTAGACAGCATACAATCACTGCAGATTGGGCTTCTGGTAAGGTGACTACTACCGGGCTTTCATATTTGGGTACCATGTCCAATGCACTTGCTACAACTTGGTGTTGACGGTTTGGAGATGGTTATCGCTGAAGCGGGTATTTCTTCTTGGTACGACTACTATCGTGAAAATGGACTCCTCGTCAGTCCTGGAGGCTACCCTGGTGAAGATCTCGACACCTTGACCGAATTTACCTATTCTCGTGCCCTATTAGCTGGAGAATACCTACGCCACCAAAAAGACTACCAAGCCTACCTCAAAGAGCTAAGCACAGCCATTGATCGTAAGCATGGTGATTATAGCCAGTTCTGGCATGACCGTAACTATGTGCAGTTCGCAGATCGTGTTAAAGCTACTGTTGTCTTTACACATGGTAGCCAAGACTGGAATGTCAAACCGATTAACGTCTATCAAATGTTCAATGCTCTTCCTGACACTCTTGAAAAACACCTCTTCTTCCACAATGGTGCCCACGTTTACATGAATGCTTGGCAGTCTATTGACTTCCGAGAAAGCATGAACGCCTTGATTTGTCAGAAACTCCTTGGTTTGGAGAATGGCTACACACTGCCTACTGTTATCTGGCAAAACAACCAGTCTGAACAGACCTGGGAAGTTCTCGATAACTTTGGACACGACAATGGTAAAAACATTCAGCTTGGTGAGGCTGAAGCTAGCATCGCTAACCATTATGAAGAGTAACTCAGCCAATACGGTAAGACTTACCAAGCTTCAAGGATGACCTCTTTGCAGACAAAGCCAATGCCATTACCTTGGACTTTGAACTGGACCAAGATATCCAAATCAATGGTCGTGTCCACCTAGAGCTCAAGGTTAAGTCTAGCACAAACCGTGGTCTCATTTCGGCCCAAGTTCTAGAAATGGGTAACAAGAAGTATCTCGCACCTATTCCCGCACTCAAACGCATGAATTTAGATAACGGCCGTCTCTTCAAGGAAGAAGCCTTACGTGAATTACCATTCAAGCAGGCAAAATATCGTGTCATTACCAAAGGACACCTTAACCTGCAAAATCGCAAGAACCTCCTTAGCATTGAGAATGTCAGTCCAAATGAATGGATGACTATCGGCCTGGACTTGCAACCAACCATCTACAAACTCAACAAGGGCGACAAACTCCGACTTGTTCTCTATACCACAGACTTTGAACACACTATTCGTGACAATAGTGACTACGAATTAACCGTGGACCTAAGCCAAAGTCAGATGACATTGCCTTATTAGTATTTATCGCAAAAAATCCCATAGGATGAGAACTCCCATGGGATTTTTTTATTATGTGAAAATAAACAAGATTTAATCTTCAATTTTTACGATTCATTTTAATGTTATTTAAACAAATGATGTAGCCAAGACAGTGGAACAACACAAAGATATGCCAGTAAAAATAAGGCATTAAGCTGTCAGATTTAGTCAACGTATAAAAAAGAAAAATGGCAACTAATAAAATAGAGAACCACAGCGTCTTCTTAACGAATAACAAATATTGATGCCATATCTCTTCATCACTCAAAGTAACTTTAGATTTTTTACTTAGGAAAAGATGCATCAAAATCTCTGCTAGACTACTAAGTACTGTTAAAACCAGAATCTTACTTAGAGGAATACCTAAAAAGAATCCCATCCACTCAATAAGCAATTGGGACAAAACAATGGCCGTAAGGGCACGTAGATTTTTTGACATAAAACTTAAACCTCACACTTCTCTCAAACAGAAAGTTTTTACAATACCTAGAAAGTTACCAAAGCATAGATAAGCACTTACAGCCTCGCTATCTTTATAAGCACGTCTATCATAAACTGTGATTCTAACCTCGTTCACTTTGTTTAATGACTTTAAGCACTCTGGGCGTCAGAAAAGCTAGTAAACAAATATCCAAAACAATCACAACAATAATGATTAGGCGCCATTCGGCATCTCTCACCGTCAGCAAACGATAAATACCAGCTAAAATAATAGCCAAATGTGCCAAGCCCATACCAGAGTAAATTTGTTTAGGAGTAAACTAGTCGTTCCTCAAGTGGACGATTGTTCAGTTCTCGCTTAATCAACAGGGGGAACACAAGTAAAAAGATTGATAGCAATGCCAAAGGTAGCCAAAATAAGAAAGAAGAACCATTATATAATAATTCTAAACCAATATTGCCACCTATCAAACCAAAGGCAACAACCATGAGTCGTAAATAAAGTAACGTTCCTGAACGAAGTCGGTTAAGATAAGGCATCGCAATCTCCTTTCATCACAATCACTTGTCCGCTTGGCATAATCATAACTAGGACTTAAGGTTCTTTCTCTGCTCCTCAACAGGTTGGAAAAGAACCTTTTTGCCCCATCTTCCTTTTCTCAATGGACAACTCAACCTTAAAACCAAGAAATCCTCCCTAATGACATCAATAGCCATAACGAATCGCTAGCAATTTTCGCAACTCTGCCATTCGCTCCTCGATACAGGGAGACAAGGTTAGCTGGTCTTTTCTGACCACTTCGGATATTTCCAGTGACATCCTGCTTAAGATATAGGGAGTGGCTGAACGAGAGTCTGCAAGTTCCGTTCGGTAGGAGTACAGGACCTGCTTCAAATCAGCATAATCTGGCTTATCTCCAATAGTTTCAATTACCTCATCGATGATAGCTACTGCTTGTTCTCGTCTCTCTTTGCCTCCTGCAAACCATTTAAGTCCTGTCATTAAGAAAACCTCCTTATTTCTTTCAACTAATTTTTCAATCACATCTTTAGTATAGCACACTGATAGTCATTTAAAAGCCAGCGTCCCAAAAAGTGGCTATATGTCCCGAGTAGTAAAAAAAAGACTGAATATCATTTTTGATTCAGTCCATGTCTTATTGAAAAAGCTTTAACTAATT
>ENA-OQBV01000321-OQBV01000321.1-human-gut-metagenome-genome-assembly--contig:-NODE-321-length-27856-cov-4.370767_pt1 | contig 27856 bp, 36 predicted proteins | sample MGYA00242750_ERZ504559 | MGnify/ENA primary metagenome ERZ504559 (study PRJEB26092, sample SAMD00036230) | human gut metagenome | host: Homo sapiens | study: EMG produced TPA metagenomics assembly of... | reverse complement strand
CGAGTAATGAATTTTTACAAAAGGTTCAGCCGAAACAGACGGTCATCTCTTGTGGAAAACAAAATAGATATGGACACCCACATTTAGAAACTATCCACAGACTACAGACATATCGCACAAAGATTTATAGAACAGATCAAAGTGGTGCGATTATTTTTTTCAAAAGAAGAGATGGTTGAAAATCTTCAAAAAAAAGGTATACTATCAAAAGCTATAGAAAGAGATGCAAAGAATATGAAGAAAATATTAGAAGATATCAAGACAAATACATACGAACGTTTTTATCTATTCTACGGGGAAGAAAAATATATGATCTCCCAGATGAAAAACCAGTTAAAGAAAGCATTAGTTTCAGAAGATGATACGATGAACTATTCTTATTTTGAAGGAAAAAGGGCTGATGCGATAGAGATTGTTGAACTTGCTAAAACACTGCCGATTTTTTAGTGATCATAGGATTTTTGATCTTGGATGAAACAGGACTTGGAAAGAAAAGTGATGATACGTTTATTGAAGGATTAAAGGAAGCCTCGGATACAAGTGTTGTGCTTTTTATAGAAGATAGTGTAGATAAGCGTTCAAAGATTTATAAATTTCTTTCGAAGGAAGGACATGCGGTATGTTTGAATCTGCTGGAGATAAAGAATTATCCAGATGGCTGATCTCATTGCTTAAGAAAGAAGGAAAACAGATGTCATCTGCAACGATGCGAAGTTTTTTATATCGCTGTGGATCTGATATGTATACTTTAAAAAATGAATTAGAGAAATTGATCTCCTATGTTGGAGAGAGAGAAGAAATTACGATCCGTGATCTGGAAGAGTTGACATCTTCTCAGACGACAAATCAGATCTTTGTGATGCTTGAGGCAATTGCGAGAAAGCAAAGAGAAAAAGTATTGACACTATATTATGATCTGATCGAGTTAAAGGAATCACCATTTGGAATTCTGGCATTGTTAGTCAGACAGTGTAATCAGCTGCTTCAGGTGAAAGATTTAGATTGTCTTGGAAAGAGCAATGGGATGATCGCAAAGCAGATGAAAGTTCCAGCATTTGTTGCAGGAAAGTTAAAAGATCAAGCGAAAATGTTTTCAATGGATACACTCAGAGATATGATCGAAGCATGTGCAAAAACTGATGAATCAATTAAAACAGGAAAGATCAGCGACAGAGTTGGGGTAGAACTATTGTTGATCCAGTTCAGTCAGAAATAAATCAATCAATTTAAGATAGAAGAAGTCTAGTATAATAAAAATGATGAAAAAAAAGAAGCCTGACGGTGGCTTCTTTTTTTCGGGTTAATTTTATTAAAATTCGTTTCTTGATATCTGATTAAGCAATAGCGTTAACGGCTTTAGATAAACGAGCAATCTTTCTAGAAGCTGTATTCTTGTGGAAGATTCCTTTAGAAGTAGCTTTGCTGATTTCAGAAATGCAAGCTGTTAAAGCTTCAGAAGCTGCTGCTTTATCGTTAGCTGCGATCGCTGCTTCTACTTTTTTTGATATATGTTTTAACTTTAGTTTTGATTGCTTTATTTCTTTCTGTTTTTGTGTTGATAACTTTGATTCTTTTTTTTGCTGATTTAATATTTGCCAAAGTGGGCACCTCCAATATGATAACTTAAATTTCTTTCTTTTCTTGAATCTTGTCTATAGCGAGACACGGTTAGCTATACACAAAACATACTGTTATATCTTATAGAAAATGATTGAATTTGTCAATATCTTTGGGGAAAAAATGTAATATTTTTTTAAAAACAATCACATACTAGAGAAAAAAGGAGGCAAAATCAATGCAAAATCGTACAGATCTGGCACTGGAATTAAAAGAAGAGAAGAATATTGGCTCTGCACAGTCAGGAATTATCGTAAAGACAAGAATTGATACAACGAATCATATTAAAGAAACAAAGATCATCATCAAAAACAAAAAAGGGGAGGACTCTTTAGGAAAACCAAAGGGAACCTATATTACGATCGAAGCGAAAGATCTGTCAACAAACGATGGTAGTTTTCATAAAGAAATGAGTGAAGCATTGTTTTTAAATTTAAAGGAAATGTTAAACAAAAAGAAAAAAATACTGATCGCAGGACTTGGAAATGCTGATGTGACAGCGGATTCGTTAGGGCCTAAAGTTGTGAACAATCTATATATTACAAGACATTTGCAAAAAGAGGGGATTGGAAATTATCAATTTGAACTAAGTGCGATCGCACCGGGGGTTATGGCACAGACGGGAATTGAAACAAGTGAGATTTTAGAATCATTAGCAGACCGGATAAAACCAGATGTTGTTATCGTGATCGATGCTCTGGCGGCCAGAAGTTATAGCAGGTTAAATAAAACGATTCAGATCAGCGATACGGGAATTGCACCGGGTTCAGGTGTTGGAAACCATAGGAATGAGATTACACAGCATACGATTGGTGTTCCAGTTCTTGCAATTGGTGTTCCAACGGTAATTTCTGTTCCAGCGATCATTCATGATGTTTTTGGAGAAAAATCTCTGGAAAATGTTTCTGAAAATATTGATGAAGAATTTATTTCCATGCATGTTACACCAAAAAATATTGATGAATCTATGAAACGGATCAGTTATACGATATCTGAAGGAATCAATCATTTACTGCATAATTAAAATATGAATGAATACAATGAAAGTATGGAGAAAAGAAAGAGATGGATATTGAGTATTACGATCGGTTGTTTTCTGATCATTTTTTTAGTCAGAAGATCAATGCGCAGGGAATGGTTTTAGAATTCATGGATCATTATTATCATGGAATCATGACAGGATTTTTTCCGGCAGTATCTAAGACGGAAGTGACATTTTCGGGAAATATTCTATCGGACATGGTCTGTATGTATTATCAGGAAACAGTACCAATCTTACAATATCGCACAGATTATAAGGATAAAAAAGAAGAAGATCTAGTACAGCAAGATTATTATTTTTCAGGATGATGAAACAACGGATGAGGTGGTAGAGGAGGTAAAAAAAGAAGAAAAGTTGTTTCATGCAAAAAAATGGGAAAATTCAAAATATTTAAGAAAATATATTTATCAGATCGACAGTACGACAATGGCGACAGAAAATGAGTTAAATGGAAAAGTTTTATTAAACACGAACTTAAAATTAAGGAAATCTGATGAACCGCAGATTTTAATTTATCATACACATGGGAGTGAGGCATACCGTGGCAGCAGGAAAGGAAGAAAATCAGATACTGTGATCGGTGTTGGAGATGTTTTAACGAAGAGATTGGAGCAAAAAAATATCAAGGTTGTACATGATCGTAACATTTACGATGTAAAAAACGGAAAAGAGGAGCGATCCAAGGCTTATAATTATGCAGCAACTGCAATTGAAAAGAATCTAAAAAAATATCCATCCATTCAGGTTGTGATCGATCTGCACAGGGATGGAGTCAATGAATCGACAAAGCTTGTGACGAGACAAAATGGAAAGAGAATGGCGCAGATCATGTTTTTTAATGGAATGAGCCGTACAGCAACAAATGGAAATATCAAATATTTAAAGAATCCAAATAAGCAGACAAATCTTGCGTTCAGCCTGCAATTGCAAGCACAGGCTGCTTTGAAATACCCTGGATTTACACGAAAAATTTACGTAAAAGGATATCGTTATAATCTGCACTACAGAGGAAGAAGCTTGTTAGTGGAAGTTGGTGCGCAGAATAATACGTTATCAGAAGCAAAAGCGTCTATGAGTTTACTTGCTGAATTATTAAATAATGTGTTATACTAAAATGGAGTGTCTGAAAAGACATATGTACTTGAAATATAATTAGGAGGAACTTATGGCAATAGATCAGAGTAAAATACGAAATTTTTGTATTATCGCACATATAGATCACGGAAAATCAACATTAGCAGATCGAATCATTCAGATGACAGGAACATTAACGGATCGAGAGATGCAGGAGCAGGTTCTTGATAACATGGATCTTGAAAGAGAACGTGGGATTACGATCAAATCGCAGGCAGTACGAATTGTTTATAAAGCTGACGATGGGGAAGAATATATTTTTAACTTGATCGATACACCGGGACACGTGGACTTTAATTATGAAGTATCACGAAGTCTTGCAGCATGTGAGGGAGCAATCCTTGTTGTCGATGCTGCACAGGGAATAGAGGCACAGACATTGGCAAATGTTTATCTTGCGATTGATCACGACTTAGAAGTTATGCCGGTTATCAACAAGATCGATCTTCCGAGTGCAGATCCAGAGCGTGTTAAAGCAGAAATTGAAGATGTGATCGGAATCGATGCAGAAGATGCACCTCAGATTTCTGCAAAAAGCGGACTAAATGTAGAACAGGTATTAAAGCAGATCGTAGAGAAGATTCCATCACCAGAGGGTGATAAGAATGCACCATTACAAGGATTGATCTTTGACAGTATGTATGATGCATATAAAGGAGTTATCATCTTTACAAGGATCAAAGAAGGAACGATCAAAGTCGGAACAAAGATGAAGATGATGGCAACTGGAGAGAGTGCAGAAGTTGTAGAAGTTGGTACATTTGGGGCAGGAAGATTCAATCCATGTGATGAACTGACAGCAGGGATGGTTGGATATGTTACAGCCAGCCTTAAAAATGTACAGGGAACCAGAGTTGGTGATACGATTACAGATGCAGATGACCCATGTGCTGAACCACTTCCAGGATACAAAAAAGTAAATCCTATGGTATATTGTGGACTATATCCAACAGATGGAGCAAAATATCCGGATTTAAGAGATGCATTAGAAAAATTACAGTTAAATGATGCAGCACTACAATTTGAAGCAGAGACATCCGTTGCGTTAGGATTTGGATTTAGATGTGGATTTCTTGGATTATTGCATTTAGAGATCATTCAGGAACGTTTAGAGAGAGAATATAACTTGGATCTTGTAACAACAGCACCAGGCGTTATTTATCGTGTATATAAGACGGATGGAAGTATGATCGAATTAACGAATCCATCCAATCTTCCAGATCCATCCGAGATCGACCATATGGAAGAACCAATCGTAACAGCAGAGATCATGGTAACTTCTGAGTTTGTTGGAGCGATCATGGGATTATGTCAGGAAAGACGAGGCGTATATCTTGGAATGGAGTATATGGAAGAGACAAGGGCATTACTTCGTTATGAACTTCCATTAAATGAAATCATTTATGATTTCTTTGATGCATTAAAATCACGTTCCAGAGGTTATGCATCCTTAGATTACGAAATGAAAGGATATCAGACATCAAGACTTGTAAAATTAGACATTTTGATCAACAAAGAAGAAGTTGATGCGCTTTCTTTTATTGTACATGAAGATACCGCGTATGAGCGTGGACGTAAGATGTGTACAAAATTAAAAGAAGAAATTCCAAGACATATGTTTGAAGTACCGATTCAGGCAGCGATTGGAAGTAAAGTCATTGCAAGAGAAACTGTCAAAGCAATGAGAAAAGACGTTCTTGCCAAATGTTACGGTGGAGATATCTCCCGTAAGAGAAAGCTGTTAGAGAAACAGAAGAAAGGAAAGAAACGAATGCGTCAGGTAGGAAATGTTGAAATTCCACAGGAAGCATTCATGAGTGTTCTGAAGTTAGATGAAGACTAATACGATCGAGCTTTATATTCATATTCCATTTTGTAAAAGTAAGTGCAGATATTGTGATTTCTGTTCCTTTCGGGCAGAGGAGGGAACGATCCATGCATACCTGGGGAAACTAAAAGAAGAACTGATTTTCTGGGGAAAGAAATTAGCGGCACGAGACGTTGTAACCGTCTTTATTGGAGGCGGAACGCCATCATATCTTAGAAGAGAAGATATTCAAATGATTTGTGAAACTATATTTGAACATTTTCATATTTGTGAGGATGCTGAGATTACGATTGAAGCGAATCCAGGAACAGTAGATTTAAAAAAACTATGTACATATAGGGAAAATGGGATCAACAGGATCAGTTTTGGATTGCAGTCAACAGTGAAAGAAGAGTTGGAGTATCTGGGAAGAATTCATACCTATGAAGAATTTTTACAAAGTTTCGATTGGGCAAGACAAGCTGGATTTTTGAACATCAATGTTGACTTGATGAGTGCGGTGCCGAAACAAACATTAACTTCTTATGAAGAGAATTTAAGAAAAATAGCTAAACTTTCTCCAGAACATATTTCTGCGTATAGTCTGATCATTGAAGAGGGAACACCTTTTTACGAAGATAACAAGTTAGAGGAACTTCTTCCATCAGAAGAAGATGAAGTTTTTAATGTATCGAATGACAGAAAAGATTTTAAACGAATATGGTTACGACAAATATGAGATTTCAAATTATGCAAAGCCAGGTTTTGAAAGCAGACATAATCTTGGGTATTGGTCCCATATTCCTTATTTGGGAGTGGGGCTTAATGCCTCTTCGTATCTGGATGAGAAACGTTTTGAGAATCCCTCCGATATGAAAGACTATTTAGAGATTCAATCGTTCGGAGATGCATATGAAGGAGCCCGTTCGTTATCAGTTTATGAACAGATGGAAGAATTTATGTTTCTTGGACTTCGAAAGACGAAAGGCATTTCGAAGAAAGAGTTTATAGAACGTTTTGGCTGCATCCATGGATTCTGTCTATGGAAAGCCATTGATAGAATCCATGAAACAAGGCATGATGAAAGAAGAAGGAGACCGAGTTTTTCTGACGCAAGATGGTACCTTAGTCAGTAATCAGGTCTTATGTGAATTTTTATTTGACGAGGAAGTTTAAGGATACAAGTTTATCAAAGATCCATTAATTTTTTAGATTGATCTGCCCCCAGCCCTGATGGTGTCTGGGGGTTTTTAATTTGTCGCAGTTTTTTCGCAGTTTCATTTTTATATCCTTATTGGTGTAAAAAGGATATTTTTCGAGCAAGAGAGCAAAAGAACCAGAGACGACAGGGGTTGCCATGGAAGTACCACTTTTGATAGTATAGCGGTTATTTAAGGAACACGAAAAAATATTTGTTCCAGGGGCAACAACATCCGGCTTCATAACGCAGGATGTTGTGGGACCGCGTCCGGAATATCCTGAAGAGAAGTGTTTTCTTCCGATCATTTGAAAATTATCGTCGCTGGAACCAACAGTGATGATTTTTGGACTATTTCCAGGAATTGAAATACTGTATGGTTTTGGACCATGGTTTCCGCCGGCAATACAAACAACAAGACCATCATCCCATAGGGCGTTGACATGTTTTAATAGTTCTTTGGAGGCTGAACTATCCTCGGAACCAGGACTTCCTATTGAGATGTTAACGATACGGATCTGATAGGAGCGATGATACTCATGAATCCAGTCAAGACCCTGTAAGAAGGCGCTTTGAACACCGTTCCCTGAGGCATCCAGTACTTTTAAAGAAACGATATGGGATTTTGGAGCAATTCCCAAATAATCGGAACCAAATGTTGCAGAGGAAGCAGCGATGCCGGTAATATGAGTCCCATGTCCATTATCGTCATAGCTGAAAGATTTGGAATGAACAAAATCTACAAATTTGGCGATCCGTGTGGAATGCGGAGAGAAATCTTTATGTGGGAAAAGGCCAGTATCAAGATAGGCAATACCGATACCTTCTCCAAGAAAACCATGCTGATGGGCAAGATCAGCATGGATTTGTTTTGAAACAGAAATCTGCATGGAAAGTTGCCTTTCATACTTTATATTATTAGAATACGCAGAATAAAAGATGAGGGGAACAAGAAAAAGGCCCTCTGCAGGACCTTTTAATGTAAAAATATTTAGTTAAATCCGATAAATCTACGAGCTGCTTTATACATAGCAATCGTAGCTTTTCTTCCAACATATCCAGGCAGATTACTGCACAACTTGTAATATTATGACGGATCTTACGATACAGACGTTTGTCACTATCATATAAATATTTCCATAATTCTTTTCGCATCTTTAAATGCTCTTTCTGCCCAGATTTTACAGAGATCACGGAAGAAATACACATGATAATGGAAAGATAATGTCTCATATAACGTTCTAATGGCTTACTTACAAGATTAAACTGAGTCATATAATCAATCATGATATAAGTAACTTTAAACTGCTGGTCGATACGTTTGATCATATTTGTCTCATTGACAGACTGATCATCACGTCCAATGAAATAACGATAGAAGTTAACATCCAGATAATACATTGTTTTTACATATGGAAGAGGTTTGAATACATAAATATTATCCACATAGAATGTATGCTCTGGAAGCTCTAGATCGCATTCACGAAGCAGTGCAGTACGATAAATGACAGAGTGCATTAAAATATACTGGCTGACAGGAAAACGTCCAACATCATCCCAGCAAAAGATCTGATCTTTTGGGATTGCATGACGATAATGAATAACAGTTTTTTTCTTGGCTCCCTGTTTTTCATATACATAGTTAGAAAGCAGCATATCAAGGACAGTTCCCTGTTTGTAGAAATTCGCAAGAGTATCAAGGATTTCTCCATAAGCATATTCATTTACCCAGTCGTCACTATCAACAACTTTTAGGTAAATACCCGTGGCATTTTTGATTCCTGTATTCACTGCACCACCATGCCCTTTATTTTCCTGGTGAATTGCACGGCAGATGTCAGGATATTTTTTTTCATATTCATCTGCGATCGCAGCAGTGTTATCGGAAGATCCGTCATTAACGATCAGAATCTCTACCTGATCACCACCTGGTAATAAGGTGTCAATGCAGTGTCTCATATATTCCTGAGAGTTGTAGCAAGGTACAACAAAGGATATTAATTTCATAAAAACCTCCTGTTTTTCAATACGGTTAACGTTACTATTATATATGTTTTTTTACAAATTAGCAAAGAGTTTCCCATTCTTCATAAAGTTCTTCCAAAGAAGAATCGATGGAAGCCTGCTCATTGCTAAGTTCCATTAATTTCGCAGGATCAGAAGCATTTTCAGGTAAAGACATAGCTTCTGAAAGTTCTTCTTGTTTCGTTTCCAACTCTGTGATCTGCTCTTCGACTTTTTTAAGACGATTTTCTTTTTTTCTCTGTTTGGCTTGTTCTTCTTTTTGCTGTTTCCAATCGAGTTTGGATTCTGTATCAACAGAAACGGAGGAAGCAGTAGAAGAAGTAAGAGATGCCTTTTCTTTTTCCTTCTGAGCAATATAATCCTGATAATTTCCAGGATAAGAAGTTAATCCATGATCAGAGATTTCCAAGATTCGTGTTGCAGTTTTATTGATAAAATAACGATCATGTGAAACATAAAGGATCGTTCCAGTATAAGCATTCATTGCAGATTCCAGAATCTCCTTAGACTGAATATCTAAATGGTTTGTAGGCTCATCAAGAATCAGAAAATTCGCATGAGACAGCATTAATTTTGCAAGAGAAACACGTCCTTTTTCTCCACCGCTTAAAGAGGAGATCGGGCGGAAAACGTCTTCTCCATAAAATAAAAATGCAGCCAAAGTATTGCGGATCTTTGTGTTATTAAGATCTGGATAAGCATCTGAAATTTCATCAAAAATCGTTTTGGAATCATCTAAGTTATCTTGTGCCTGATCATAGTATCCAATGGAAACTCCAGCTCCAAGGCTGATCGTACCGCCATTATTGCTGATCTTTTTGCAAATGATCTTTAACAGTGTTGTTTTACCAGTTCCGTTTGGTCCAATCAGGGCAACGCGTTCTTCACGAAAAATATCAGCACTTAATCCATGGAATAATGATTTGTTTCCAAAAGATTTGGATACATCTTTTAAAGTCAGAACATCATTCCCACTGATGATCTCTGGTTCAATGCTAAGACGCATATCAGCATTATATTCCGTAGGTTTCTCCAATACATCAATCTTATTTAAAGCTTTTTCACGGCTTTCTGCACGTTTGATTGATTTTTCACGATTGAACTGTTTTAATTTTTTGATAACTTCTTGTTGATGTTTGATCTCTTGTTGTTGATGTTTGTATTCTTTTAAACGGATTGCTTTGATCTGATCACGTTTTTCGATAAATGTTGTATAATTTCCATCAAACAGCATGGAGTGTCCTTGGTCGATCTCCATGACCTTATTGACAATCTTATCAAGAAAATAGCGGTCATGAGATACGATGATCACAGCTCCTTTGTAATGAGACAGGTAATTTTCAAGCCACTTTATGGAATCAACATCCAAGTGGTTTGTTGGTTCGTCAAGAAGCAGAATATCAGGATTTTTAAGCAGTAACTTACCAAGAGCAACACGAGTTCTTTGACCTCCAGATAAAGTGTTGATCTCTTTTGTGAAATCTTCTTCAGAAAAGCCAAGTCCTTTTAAGATTCCTGTGATCTCACTTTTGTATGCAAAACCATTTAATTGCTCAAATCTATGAGTAGCATTTGTATACTGATTCATTTTTTGTTCTAGTGCATCACCGGTCAGATGTTTCATTTCCTGTTCATAGGTACGCATCTGTTCATCTAATTCAATGACTTCTTTTTTGACGGAAAGAAGTTCATCAAAAATTGTATGGTGGAATGTATGATCTTGATGTTGGGCAAGATAGCCAATGCTTGCGTCTTTCTTTAAAGAAATTTCACCTTCATCATAAGAGATTTCACCAATCAATATTTTTAAAAGTGTCGATTTTCCGGCACCGTTATATCCGATGATCGCCAGCCGGTCGTTTTCATTTAAGTGAAATGAGATATTCTGCAAGACTGGTTTTTCGACAAATGTTTTGCAGATATTCTGGCATGATAATATCATTAAGATACCCCTTTCAAATTTTTTATTATAGACATTATTTCTCAGAATACCATATTTTTTGAAAAAATGAAATATTTTCATGACGGAAAGATTGACAGTTATTAGACAATCTTATATAATTATAAGCGAAATAAAGATTTTGGAGGAATAAAATGGCAAACTCAGATAAGAATATTTCCTCAGCAGTTATCAAACGACTTCCTAGGTATTTCAGATATTTAGGAGCGTTAAAAGCGAAGAATATTACAAGAATCTCTTCAAAAGAATTAAGTGAACAGATGATGGTAACAGCATCGCAGATTCGTCAGGACCTTAACAATTTTGGTGGATTTGGGCAGCAGGGATACGGATATAATGTAGATAATCTGTATACAGAGATTGGTAAGATCTTAGGTCTGGATAAGAGAAATGACATGATCATTGTTGGAGCTGGAAATCTTGGACAGGCCCTTGCGAATTATCAGTCTTTTAATGAAGATTATGGATACAAAGTCATGGCACTTTTTGATGTGAATCCAAAGCTGATCGGAATTTCTGTCCGTGGAGTGAAAGTTCTTGATACAGATGAACTAGAGAACTTTATCAAAACACATGGAATTAAGATCGCTGCACTGACAATTCCGAAGGATCAGGCACCTGCGATCGCAAAGAAGATGGCAGAATGGGGAATTAAAGGATTCTGGAATTTTGCACCGATCGATCTTCATTTACCAGATAATGTTACAGTAGAGAATGTACATTTAGCAGAAAGTCTGATGACATTAACATACAATGTCCACAACCGTGAAGAGAGTGAGAACGAATAGCAGGTAAGAAGATGATTGCTGGAATAGGAACAGATCTCGTAGAGATATACCGGATAGAAGAGATGATTCTTCGAGGAAGACATCTTTCAAGAATTTTTACGACAACTGAATTAGCATATGCAAAAGACAATGCTACGACTTTAGCTGGCAATTTTGCTGTAAAAGAAGCCGTTTCCAAAGTATTTGGAACCGGCTTTTTCGGTGTGGAACCATATGAGATTGAAGTGTTGAGAAATGAATCAGGTGCGCCATATGTCAAATTATATGGAAATGCGAAAGAGATAGCAAAAGATAAACAAGTTTCAAGAATTCATGTATCGATCACGAATACAAGAGAATTTGCACAAGCTTTTGCGATAGGAGAATGCGTATGAGATATGTATTAAAGAATCAGGAGATGCAAACGGTCGATCATGAGACGATTCATGGAATAGGAATTCCGGGACTTGTATTGATGGAAAGAGCATCTAAAGCAGTTGCAGATAAGGCTGCACAGATAGTAGATCATTCACAGAGGATATTGATCATTTCAGGAATTGGCAATAATGGAGGAGATGCACTTGCTTGTACGAGAATTTTGTTGGAGCAGGATTATTTAGTGGATTATATGATCGTTGGTAATATAGAAAAAGCTTCAGCGGATCTGAAATTACAGCTTCAGATACTTAAGAATCTAGGCTATTTTCCGATAGATTGTGAAGATGTAAATTTTCATGAATATGATCTTTTGATCGAAGGGATTTTTGGAGTTGGACTTTCTAGAGAAGTTGGTGGTGTTTATAAAGAAGTCATTGAACGGATCAATGCATGTGGTAAGCCTGTGATCGCAATTGATATTCCATCTGGAATCAGTGGAGATAGTGGAAAGATTCTTGGATGTGCAGTGCATGCGTCATCAACAGTTACATTTGGTGGATATAAAAGAGGTCATTTATTATATCCAGGACGAGAATATTGTGGAGATATTAAACTGGTATCCATAGGATTTCATAACCAGACGATCAAAAAGTATGCGACAGGATATATATTAGAGGAAAGTGATCATTTAATGCCAGAAAGAAAAGCATATTCCAATAAAGGAAGCTATGGGAAGATTTTGATCATTGCTGGAAATGAAACAATGTCAGGAGCTGCATGTTTTGCAGCAGAGGCAGCGCTTCGGATGGGTGCAGGACTTGTGAAAGTGCTTTCTGATGCTGGAAATCGTCAGATTTTACAGACAAGACTTCCAGAAATTTTATTTGGAGAACGAAAAGATTTAGAAGAATCTTTAGAATGGTGTGATTGTATCTTGTTTGGCCCAGGAGTTGGTGTCAGTGAAGAAATGAAAGAAATGTTAGAGATGGTTTTGAAAAAAAGGGAAAAAAACCATTGGTCATTGATGCAGACGGATTAAATATAATCAGTAGATTTAACATGAAAATTGATTATCCATATGGGACGATCATGACTCCACATTTGATGGAGGCAGCAAGATTGATGTCATGTGATATCACACAGATCAAAGAAGATCTATGTCAGAGTGCACAAGATCTTGCTGAGAAATATCATTGTACAGCTGTTTTAAAAGATGCAACAACTATCGTTGCACGAGAAGATGATTTGGTGTATATTAATCAAAGCGGAAATGATGGAATGGCGACTGGAGGAAGTGGAGATGTTCTTGCGGGAATGATCACAGGCCTTTTGGGGGAAGGATTATCTGTTCATGAGGCAGCAGTTCACGGAGTTTATCTTCACGGTCTTGCAGGAGATCATGCAAAGCATGATCTGGGCGCTTACAGCATGATCGCATCAGATATTATTGCTCATATAAAGGACGTTACAGGAGGAAATTATGAACCAGTACTATAGAGTGCATGCAGTTATTGATCTGGATGCAATCTGTCATAATATAAGAGAAGTAAAACGTGTAGTTGGAGAAGGTGTGAAAGTAATGCCAGTGATCAAAGCTGACGGATACGGACACGGAGCAGTTCCAATTGCAAAAGAATTAAATAAGATCGGAGTTGATGCATTTGCCGTTGCAATCCTAGAAGAAGGGATCACACTTCGAAACAATGGAATCAGACAGCCAATCTTGATTTTAGGATACACATCAGAATATCAGTACAGCTCATTGATTCAGTATGAGATCGAGCCAACCGTATTCTGCTATGAGATGGCAGAGTCCTTATCAAAGATCGCGCAGGCACTAGGCAAAGATGCGAAGATTCATATCAAACTGGATACAGGAATGAACCGTATCGGATTTAAACCAACCAAAGAATCTGTAGATATCATAGAGAAGATCGCCAAATTACCAAATATCAAGATTCAAGGAATCTTTACACATTTCGCATGTGCAGACGAGGCGGATAAAACAGAAACTTATGAGCAGGAACGAAAATATGATCAGTTTATTACGTGGCTTGAGGAAAGAGATATCTATATTCCAATCAAACACGTATCAAACAGTGCATCGATCATTGATCTGGATGGATTTAGAAAAGATATGGTACGTTCAGGAATCATTACTTATGGATTATATCCATCAGAAGAAGTTTCAAAAGATGTATTGGATTTAAGACCAGCAATGGAATTAAAGACACACATTGTATATATCAAAGAAGTGGAAGCAGGAGAAGGAATCAGTTACAATCACACATATGTAACTGATAAGAAGACAAAGATCGCAACTATCCCAGTAGGATATGCAGACGGATACCCAAGATCACTCTCTTCCAAAGGAAAAGTATTGATCCGTGGGCAGTATGCACCGATCATTGGAAGAATCTGTATGGATCAGTTTATGGTTGACGTGACAGATATTGAAGGTGTATCTGTGATGGATGAAGTAACTTTAGTCGGACACGATGGCAATAAAATGTTGACCGTAGAAGAAGTTGCAAATGAAGCAGGATCTTTTAATTATGAATTTGTCTGTGGGATTGGGAAACGTGTTCCACGAGTATACATTCGAAACGGAGAGATGAAAGAAGCAGAATATTTTGAAAAATAAGGAATACTTTTGAAAGAATTGTAAATACTCTTCATACAATATTTAAAAAGAAATGGAGAGTGTTTATGCTTATGGTAATTAAGCGAGGCGATATATTTTATGCAGATTTAAGACCGGTTGTTGGTTCAGAACAAGGCGGTATCCGTCCTGTGATCGTATTGCAAAATGATGCGGGAAATAAATATAGTCCAACGATCATCTGTGCAGCGATCACAAGCAAGATGAACAAGGCAAAGTTGCCGACTCATGTACCGATCGACTGCCACAGATGTGAATTAGAAAAAGATTCTGTGATTTTGTTAGAACAGATCCGGACAATCGATAAAAGTCGTTTAAGAGAAAAGGTATGCCATTTAAATTGTACATTCCTAAAACAAGTGGATCATGCACTAAAGATCAGTTTAAGTCTTGATACATAACAGGAATCTTGGATATATTGACCTTTTTTCTTAGAAATGATATATTTAAGTTTGTATAGTCTTAATTTCTAGAAGATAAAAGGAGAAAAAAAAAGAAATGGAAGGATTTACTCCCTCGGTGCTTATGATGATCATTTTAGCAGTTATCATCGGATTTGCAGTTGGGTGTTTTTTCATGAAACAAAGAGAGAAGATCAAAGAAGCAAAGAAAAAACTGCACACATCAGAACAAGAACATGAAGAGGATGAAGACAATGAATATGAAGAAGAGATCATGAACATTGTTAACGAAGGACATGAGCAAGGTGCGATCATGGAAGGGGAAGCCCGCATGATCACGAATATTTTCGAATTTGGAGATAAAGATGTTACAGATGTTATGACATCAAGAAAGAAGATTGATGCGATTGATGTAAACATGTCCGTAGAGAAAGCATTAAATTATATGTTAGATGAGCCATATTCAAGATACCCATTATATGAAGATGACATTGATAACATTGTAGGAGTGCTTTATTTAAAAGATGTGATCGATGCATATCTTAATCAGAAAGAAGCAACACTTTCTGATATTGCAAGAGAGCCGTTTTTTGTTCATCAGACGATGAATTTATCGGTGCTTTTTCAGGAGATGCAGACCAAGAAGATTCATATGGCGATCGTTATTGATGAATACAGCCAGACAGAAGGTATTGTATCTATGGAAGATATGCTAGAGGTCATAGTAGGGAATATTTTAGACGAATATGATGTCGAAGACCGTAATATCACCAAGATTGGATGGGCAGATATTTATCTTGTACGAGGAAGTACGAGACTGGAAGAACTTGAGGATACATTAGGAATCGAATTTGACGTTGAAGATATTGAGACACTCAATGGATTTTTAATTGATCAGCTGGGACATTTACCAGAAGACAATGAAGAAATAGAAATTATCTACCAAGGATATTCCTTTAAATCTGTTGATATTCATGACAACATGATTAGACAGGTAAAGGTAGAAAAAAGGAAAAGGAAGGAAGAAGAAGATGTCAGGACACAGTAAATTTGCGAACATCAAACACAAAAAAGAAAAAAATGATGCGAAAAAAGGAAAGATTTTCACAGTCATTGGAAGAGAAATTGCAGTAGCCGTTAAAGAGGGTGGACCAGATCCAGACAACAATAGCAGATTACGTGATGTCATTGCAAAAGCAAAAGCAAATAATATGCCAAATGACACGATCGAACGTGGTATCAAAAAAGCTGCTGGAGATGCAGATTCTGTTAATTATGAGCAGATTACATATGAAGGATATGGACCAAGCGGAGTTGCGATCATCGTAGATACATTAACAGATAACAAAAACCGTACAGCATCTAATGTAAGAAATGCTTTCACAAAAGGAAATGGTAACGTAGGAACACCAGGATGTGTATCTTATATGTTCGAGAAGAAAGGACAGATCATCATCTCTAAAGAAGAATGTGAAATGGATGCAGACGATCTTATGATGATGGCATTAGATGCCGGAGCAGAAGACTTCAACGAAGAAGACGACAGCTTTGAAGTATTGACAACACCAGAAGACTTCAGTGCAGTCAGAGAAGCTTTAGAGAAGGAAGAAATTCCTATGGCAGATGCCAGTGTCACAATGATCCCTGGTACTATGGTCGAACTTACAAGTGAAGAAGATATTAAGAGTATTCAGAAAACATTAGATCTTCTTGATGAGGATGACGATGTGCAAGAGGTGTATACTAACTGGGATGAATAATCTGTTATAGATTTTATAGAATATAAAATAATAAGAACCTTAACTCAATGCATATATAATAAATGCTGGGAGTTAAGGTTCTTTTTTGCTATGATATTTGAAATTTATAATATCAATTATTACTGTTACTAAGTAATCTTCGAACACCTATAAAACTATGCATTCTCAAGTGCTTCTTTCAGATCATTGATAATATCTTTTGCACTTTCAATTCCAACAGATAAACGGATCATTCCAGGAGAAACACCAGCTTCTCTTAACTGTTCATCATTCATCTGGCGGTGTGTATGGCTAGCTGGGTGAAGTACCATCGTTTTGGATGCAGCAACATGTGTCGCAATATTTGCTAATTTTAAGCCATCCATAAAGCGTACTGCAGCATCACGTCCACCAGTCAGTTCAAAGGAAATAACACCACAGGTTCTTCCCTTATCCATATATTTTTGTGCTAATTCGTGATATTTATCATTAGGAAGTCCGGCATAAATAACATGAGATACTTTTTCATGAGCATCTAAGAATTCAGCAACTTTCTGAGCATTTTCACAATGACGTTCTACACGTAAAGGCAGTGTTTCTAATCCAAGATTTAATAAGAAACAGTTTTCAGGGGATGGAATGGAACCGAGGTCACGCATCAGCTGTGTTGTAGCTTTTGTGATATAAGCTTTCTTTCCAAATTGTTTTGTATAAACGACACCATGGTAAGATTCATCAGGTTCAGTAAGACCATGATATTTGTGTCCATAAGCGTCCCAGTCAAAGTTTCCGCTGTCAATGATCGCACCGCCAACTTGAACGGCGTGTCCATCCATATATTTTGTTGTTGAATGTGTGACGATGTCAGCACCCCATTCAAAAGGACGACAGTTGATCGGTGTTGCAAAAGTATTATCAACGATCAATGGAACTTCATGTTCATGGGCAACCTTTGCAAATTTCTCAATATCAAGAATGACAAGTGCAGGGTTTGCAATCGTCTCTGCAAATAAAACTTTGGTATTCGGTTTGAATGCAGCGGCAATTTCTTCAGCACTTGCATCAGTATCAACGAATGTACAGTCAATTCCAAGTTTCTTTAATGTAACACCCAGAAGGTTAAATGTTCCACCATAGATCGTAGAAGCTGCAACAACATGATCTCCAGCCTCACAGATATTAAAGATCGCATAGAAGTTCGCAGCCTGTCCAGAAGAAGTAAGAAGCCCTGCAACACCTCCTTCAAGATCAGCAATTTTGGCAGCTACAGCATCGTTCGTAGGATTCTGAAGACGTGTATAGAAATATCCTTCTGCTTTCAAATCAAATAACTGTCCCATTTCATCGGTTGTATCATATTTGAAAGTAGTACTCTGATAAATAGGAAGTGCACATGGTTCTCCTTTCTTAGGAGTGTAACCAGAATGAAGACATTTTGTTTCTAAATCATAATGACTCATAATCATAATTCCTTTCTGTTATAAAAAATATGTATTAAATTATACCCGTAATTCCTAAAGAAAACAAGGGGAATAGAATTCAGATAATTTATTGAATTGACTAAAAAAAAGAAAATTCGAGATTTTTATATAAAAGAAAAACAACTTGACAAAAAATTATTTTTATCACACAAACCAACAAAAACATTGAAAAACTTAACGAAGTTCTTAAGATAATTTGTTGTTTTATTTTTAACGATGTGCTAAAATAAAGATGTTATTTTTAATACTGAAAGGAGTTTCAACATGATTTATTCACATGAAGTAGAACAAATGTGTACAGTAGCTCAGGGTGTAAACCATGGAGCTGCCCCAATTCCTGAAGAAGCAAAATGGGTAAAAGCGAAAGATGTAACAGACATCTCAGGATTAACACATGGTATTGGTTGGTGTGCACCTCAGCAGGGAGGATGTAAATTAACTCTTAACGTTAAAGAAGGTATCATCCAGGAAGCATTAGTAGAAACAATCGGATGTTCAGGAATGACACATTCAGCTGCTATGGCATCTGAAATCTTACCAGGAAGAACAATTTTAGAAGCATTGAATACAGACTTAGTTTGTGATGCTATCAATACAGCAATGAGAGAATTATTCTTACAGATCGTATACGGAAGAACTCAGAGTGCATTCTCTGAAGAAGGACTTCCAATCGGTGCTGGTCTTGAAGACTTAGGTAAAGGATTAAGATCTCAGGTTGGTACAATGTACGGAACACTTAAAAAAGGTCCTCGTTACCTTGAAATGGCTGAAGGATACGTTACAGGTATCGCTCTTGATGCTGATGATGAAATCATTGGATACCAGTTTGTTAACTTTGGTAGAATGATGGACTTCATCAAAGCTGGAGACGATGCTCAGACAGCACTTGACAAGGCCAAAGGTCAGTACGGACGCGTTGATGACGCTGTTAAGATTATTGACCCAAGAAAGGAATAGGAGGTAGCGAATAATGGCTTTATTTGAATCATATGAAAGAAGAGAAAAACAGATTCTTGCTGTTTTAAAAGAGTATGGAATCAATTCTATCGAAGAAGCTGCTGAAATCACAAAAGCTGCTGGATTAGATGTTTATGCTCAGGTTGAAGGAATTCAGCCAATCTGTTTCGAAAATGCAAAATGGGCTTACACAGTAGGTGCTGCTATCGCAATCAAAAAAGGTTGCAAGAGAGCTGCAGACGCTGCTGCTGCTATCGGAGAAGGTCTTCAGGCATTCTGTATTCCTGGATCTGTAGCTGATCAGCGTAAAGTAGGTCTTGGACATGGTAACTTAGGAAAGATGCTTCTTGAAGAAGAAACAGAATGTTTCGCATTTTTAGCAGGTCACGAATCTTTCGCAGCTGCTGAAGGAGCTATCGGAATCGCTGAAAAAGCAAACAAAGTTCGTCAGAAACCTTTAAGAGTTATCTTAAACGGATTAGGAAAAGATGCTGCACAGATCATTTCCAGAATTAACGGATTTACATATGTTGAAACTGAAATGGATTATTACACAGGTGAAGTTAAAGAAGTATTCAGAAAATCTTACTCTGAAGGATTAAGAGCTAAGGTTAACTGCTACGGTGCTAATGATGTAACAGAAGGTGTTGCAATCATGCACAAAGAAGGTGTAGACGTATCTATCACAGGTAACTCTACAAACCCAACACGTTTCCAGCATCCGGTTGCAGGTACATACAAAAAAGAATGTATCGAACAGGGTAAAAAATACTTCTCTGTAGCTTCTGGTGGTGGTACAGGACGTACATTACATCCAGATAACATGGCTGCAGGACCAGCTTCTTACGGAATGACAGATACTATGGGACGTATGCATAGTGATGCTCAGTTCGCAGGATCTTCTTCAGTACCAGCCCATGTAGAAATGATGGGATTAATAGGTATGGGTAACAACCCAATGGTAGGAGCTACAGTAGCAGTAGCTGTATCCATTGAAGAAGCTGCTAAAGCAGGTAAATTCTAGGAAACCACGTATTTAAGCGGTTTTTTGAGGGTGTTAGAAGTGGTAAAAAGTAGTGAAATGTAGACAATCTCTATATTATCTCTACACTATCTCTATACCACATCTCTACACTCAAAAATGTGAATAAGAAGAGAGAGCCAATTAATTTTGACTCTCTTTTTTTCTTCGTTTTATTTTATTTTCATGATCTCGGCCATTAGCCACTCTGGTTTTCGTTTTGTGTAAGTAGCTTCTGTGATATCGTTGATCTTGTGACCCATCATATATTTTAATGCATATTCATCTACTTTATCTCTTTTTGCCATCGTGGAAAACTGAATCCTTGGATCATGAGCTCTGTGATCTGGATTGAGCTCTAATTTCTTAACAATCTTTTCGAATCGATGTCTATATTTATCATACGTCATTTTTAAGCTACTTCGGTGTGTTTTTGTATCAGTGCAGTTGATTAAATAATCACTTCCAAGATTTATTGCTTCCTGGTATCGATGCTTGACTAGATCACGAATCCGTGGATGGATTGGAACCAAGCGATCTTTACCTGCGTCAGTCTTCATACCGCCGATAAAAAACCAATTTTCCAGATCTACATTTTTTAATTCAATTAGACCCAATTCTTGTGGTCGCCATCCAGAGTAGCATTGGATCAGAATCACATCCACATAATCAGTATCATACAAATGATCCCATAATTTTTTTATTTCTTCATCCGTAAAATCAATATGGTCCTTCTTCGCTTCTTTAACATCTTTAATAACATCATCAGACAAATTAAAGGTCCTTGCATAATTCTTGTCTACTAATTCATACTCTAGCGCATAATCCAACATTAAGTTGAATAGAGATTTTTACTTTGTCTTTGTAGTAGGAGATGCGTGTTTTTCTTTACCATCGACTACATACGTTCCATCTTCCATACAACCTTTAATATGTCGGGCACGTAAATCTTTTGCACGCATATCATAAACAGCAGAGCAGTAGTTCCAGGCAGATTTAATTGTACGTTCACTTGAAGGACTTGACAGGGATTCAAAATATTTATCAGTCCACTTTTCGTATAATTGCTCGACTGTCAGATCAGAGTCAAGATCATACGGATTTTTATGATATTCAAGTAATGCAGCGTAAGCATCATTATAGGTTTTGAAATATGTTTCTGGTTTCAATGATTTATAAATAGGTTTTCCATAAAAATTTTTTCCAACACAGACTAATGCACGAAAAGGCTTTCTAAGATTTTGATTTTTTAATTCGGATATAGTGCCAAATCCATTTGGAAGACGTTTTCGTTTATTAGTTTTTCTTTGTTGTTGTTTAATAACTTTTGTATCTAGAGGATAACCGCAGTGAGGACAAGTTATTGCCTTATCACTTACCTGCAATTGACATTCTGGACATTTGATCAGTGCCATATATCATCATTCCTTTCTAAAAAAGGGTACAAAAAATACACCCTTATCAATTTGTAATTTTGCAGGATGTATGATATAATTCTGGTGTTCAGGCAGAGATTACATCAATCACCCATGATTGATAATTTCTGAAATTCCGTCCAGTTGGTAGCTGGGCGGTTTTCTTTTATTGTAAATTTACTTACATTATCAAATAATTTCCAGATATAGTTAGAATATTTTTGATACGGAAAATAATAATTACTTTTTGGAGTAGGATGTTCCGTTTTTGTCAAGGTATATTCTTCAGTCGAACAGTTTCAGCGTCAAGCTTTTCCCAAGTCTTTTTGAATTTAGAATAATGTTTACCTTGTACAGAATAAACAAATTTATTCCAAGAATTTCTTTTTTTATAATTTTTATTTAAGTCGGAAATGGTTTTATCAATATTTAATTTGTTTCCGCAAGAGTCGGTTCCATCTTCTATATAGTGATATATATCACAGTATCCATTGTTCCAAATATCTTCACACTGCCAGTCATAAGCATCCCATAATTTATTAGTTATTGATTTATGACTACGAACAGATACTTCACATTTTAATGTTTGACCATTAACTTTTGCAGTAATATAAGCAGTTCCAGATTTTTTAGCAATAACCTTTCCAGACTTTGTAACTGCTACAACTTTCTTTTTACTAGAACTCCATTTAACTTTCTTTTTCGTTCCTTTAATTTTTAGCGTATAGCTATTTTTCTTTGGTAAAGTTATGAATGTTTTATTTATTGTTGTATTCTGTTTTGCGTGTATCGGTACAGCAGGTAATAGCATCATTGCAGACAATGCAACGCATAAAAACTTTTTTTTCATACGCATTTCTCCTTCTTTATTTTAATAATAAAAACGACAATTCGAGATTATATCCCATTAAGTCATTTAGATAATTATTTCACAGTAGTTTTTGAAACATTTAGATAATCAATAATGTAACCATCTGATGCCCAGATACTAAAAACACCTGCGAAAGAAGTACATTCAGGATTTTTAATTTTAGCTTTTAAAATAAAATTTCTAGTGTCTTTTGAAGCAATATACGGAGAAGTGGTCATTTCATCTGGTTCGTAATCCGTATCGTTCAATTTAAAATATTCACAGTCAAACTTAAATAAGGAATCTGTTTTATTATATACTGAAAACGCAATTTCAGAAGAAGTTGTATATGCCAACTTTATCTGAAGTTTATCGTTATCCAAAATAATTCTATTATATGTATAATTTTTTAACAGTAGGAGCTGAAGGGGTTTTAACAACTTTCTTTTTGATAGTCATTTTGCTCCGATAAGTCTTTTTACCGATCTTAGCTTTTATATAAGCTGATTCCAACTTTCAGCCCTTTGATAGTTGCATATTTGTTATTTTTGTTCACTATTCTTATTTTATTATTAGATACTGTCCATTTTACTTTAGTTTTATTGTTCTGTAAATTAATTTTACAAGTCTGGTTAATATAAATAGTCTTTTTTAATGGTGTAATACTTACTTTAGATTTTATCCATGATTGAAGTATTTGAAAATGTGATCCCGATGTCTGTAAAAGCTGCTGAGACCAGTGCAGAGGGAAAAAGCATCTACATGCATTGTCCGAAAGGAAAGGTTGCAGAGGCCTATATGAACTTAACACAGGAGGTTTTGAAGAATGAAAAATAGAAGTGGCGAAAAGATTAAACTGGCAAGCATAGATGAACTGCTTGGTGTGGTAAATGAAGAATCTGCAATGGAGATAGAGATCAGTAAGATCCATCCGTTTAAAATTGTGCGCCCAGACAAGGGCGAGTAGTCTAGCAGGTGGAATGCCTGTCTGGTAAGGTCTAACCAACCGCCAGTAGCGAGTCTTGGGTCTTCCATAGTCTGCGTCATACCAGCGTTTATGAAGAAAAAAATCAAAGGCTCTTGACTTGGAGTTAACTTCAAGTAGTATACTAATCGAAACAGGAGGTAAAAAGATGAAGAAATTACTGATTATATATTATTCATGGTCAAATGGAAACACGGAAAGAATTGCAAAAATGCTACAGAGTGAGACTGATAGCGATATTCTAAAAATAGATACCGTAGTTCCATATTCTGGCAGTTATGATGATGTGGTAAATCAGGGACAGAATGAAGTGCAGCGCGGATACGAACCTGAAATTAAACTGCTGGATATCAATATTGCAGATTATGATGTCATCGCAGTTGGGACACCTACATGGTGGTACACAATGGCTCCGGCTGTAAAAACATTTCTGCACCAACAGGATTTTACCGGAAAGACAGTAGTACCTTTTATGACAAATGGTGGCTGGCCAGGGCATGTAATAAAGGATATGAAAGCAGCCTGCAAAGGCGCAAATGTGGTTTGCGATATGCAGATACAGTTTGATTCTACAGGTGGAAGTAATCTGGAGACACCTCAGGAACAAATTAATGAATGGATACAGAGTGTGAAAAATCTTCTTTAAATTGTGGAGGAAGAATATGACAATAAAAGAAGTGTCAGAAAAATATGGTATTTCACAGGATACCCTTCGTTATTATGAGAGGGTTAATGTGATTCCTAAAGTTACAAGAACATCCGGAGGAATTCTGGATTACCAGGAAGAAGATCTTAGATGGGTTGAGCTTGCAGTATGTATGAGAAATGCAGGACTTCCCATAGAAAGTCTGATTGAATATCAAAGGCTATTTAGGGCGGGAGATTCTACAATACCTGCGAGACTTGAGTTGTTGAATGAGCAGATGGATATTCTTCAGAAGCAAAAAGAGCAGATAGAGGAAACTATGGACAGGCTTTCTTATAAGATATCACGGTATGAAGAAGCAGTGAAAACAGGAAAACTGGTATGGACAAAGGAGGAATAGTACAAATGGCAAAGCTGGTAGCATTTTATTCAAGAGCAGATGAAAATTATTTTGGCGGTTCCATGAAATATATTCAGATTGGCAATACTGAGAAAGCTGCAAAAATGATAGCTGATATGACAGGAGCAGACCTTTTCAAAATCGAGCAAAAGATTCCCTATGCCGCTGATTATAATACCTGCATTGCACAGGCAAAAGAGGATAAACAGACAGGAAAACGACCGGAGATACTAAATCTGCCACAGGACATAGATCAATATGACGAGATTTATCTTGGATACCCGAATTACTGGGGAACCATGCCAATGGCTGTATATACTTTTCTGGAAAGTTATGATTTTACAGGAAAGAAAATTCATCCATTCTGTACGCATGAAGGAAGCGGATTGTCAAATACGGAGAGTGATATTAAAAAAAGTGCAAAAGGTGCAGTGATTGAGAAAGGCATTGCGATACATGGAAGCGGCGTAGATCAAGCGAAAGATGTACTTGAAAGATGGATACAGAAATAGAGGTTAGAAAAATGGAATGCAAGGAAATACGTGTTGATGTAAGAACTGCGTCAATAAAAGAAAGTACAGAAGGGCAACGTCAGACAAAAATATTATTTCAGATTAATCATACAATGCCTTTTACTGATGAATATAATCATTTATTAAAGGAATTGTTTGGAAATAACCTAGGAGATGGGAGTATGATATCACCACCGCTTAATGGAGCATGTGTTGGAAGACGTAAAGATTGGCAGGAATGTATTTAATCAATTCTAATCTTCTTGCAATGGCAAGAGGTGGAATAACGATTGAAGACAATGCTATGATTGCTGCAAATGTACAGCTTATTTCCAATAATCATGATCCATATGATTTGTTTACTCTGACTTGTAAGCCTGTTCTGATAAGAGAATATGCCTGGGTAGGAGCTGGAGCTACGATACTTCCGGGAGTATGTATCGGAAGACACGCAATTGTGGGAGCTGGATCTGTAGTGACAAAGGATGTACCGGATTATGCAGTAGCAGTTGGAAATCCGGCAAAAGTAATAAAAATGCTTGATAAAGAAAAATTTCAGGAGGACTAAAAAGATGGAAAATATGAAGTTGAATAACAATTTGGAATGTCCAATGCTTGGACTAGGAACTTTTATGTTATCACCAGAGGATGCCTACACAAGTACATTAGAGGCATTAAAAATGGGATATTCCCTAATTGATACAGCAAATGCTTATGTAAATGAGCGTGCAGTTGGAAGAGCAATCAAGGATAGTGGAATTGACAGAAAAAATATATTTCTATCAACAAAAATATGGGCTAGTGAATATGAAAATGAGAATACTGTAGAAGAAACTCTAGAAAGACTTGGTGTTGATTATGTGGATTTACTTTATATACACCAGCCTGCAGGCAACTGGCTTGCCGGATACAGAATGCTTGAAAAAGCGTATAGAGAGGGCAAAGCAAAATCCATTGGTATCTCGAATTTTGAAGGAAAATATATGGAAGAGTTGGAAACAAAGTGGGAAATTGTACCTCAGTTTATTCAGGTGGAAGCACATCCATATTTCACACAGAAAGAACTTCGTGTAACTTTAGACAAATATGGAATTAAGCTTATGAGCTGGTATCCGCTGGGACATGGAGATACAGCATTAATGAATGAGTTGGTATTTGCAGGACTTGGCAAAAAATATGGAAAAACACCTGCACAGGTTATTCTCCGTTGGCATACTCAGATGGGATTTGTTGTAATTCCTGGAAGTAAAAATGCAGAACACATTAAGGACAATATGGATATCTTTGATTTTGCATTAACAGATGAAGAAATGGAACAGATTGCAAAGCTGGACAAGAATGAAAGATATTATCACCGCACGGATGAACAGCTTGTACAGTTTGCAAACTGGAAACCAGAGTTTGAAAAATAATATGGAGAAAATAGTATGAGCAAAAATGATGTATGGCTGAATCAGTAAATTCCATTCAAAAAGATCAATTTCCAGCTAACATTTGGGTTCCGCTTTGTTGTCACCCCCCATTATTTGGGGATGTAAATCATAGAAATTGAATTTGCTTTCAGGATTATGACAAACTGCTTAGTGTATTGAAAAATTGAGAAATCGTAAAATTGAAAAAAAAGGAATGCACAGTTCTTAGCTTATCGGGAACTGTGCATTTTTGTAAATAAATACTTTTAATTAGCCGATTACGGCATCCTCTGCTGTAAAATGTTCCAGAGAATTTTCTTTTACCTGAATGCAGATATAAGTAATTCCGGAAATATCGGATGCAAAAAACTGACGCTTTGCAGCAGGTGCGATTTTTAGCCAGTCTCCAGTTGAAAGGCTGATTTCTTCTCCATCAATTATGGCTTTGCCGTTACCTGAAAGAATTCCATAGATTTCTTCATTTTCTTTATGAGAATGAACAAATGGGACATTTGCTCCTGCAGGTAGTTCGTTTAAACTGATTTCTGCACCTGTTAAAGACAACTTTTCATGCAGCTCAATTCGGTTTTCCTTTCCAATAGTTGTTTTTGTGTAATTTGCCATAATAACCTCCATAGTTAATTTGTAGTTTCTGGTTGCTTGGTATTAGTATAGTGTGAGACACATACAAAAACAAGTACGCACCTTTTTGTAACTGTACACTCAAAAATGAATGTGTTACAATAGACTCGGAGGTGAGAATTATGCGAGCAAAAGAAGAATTACCGGAATGCCCAGTTGCAACAGCAGTATCTCTTATCGGAGGAAAATGGAAACTGCTGATTTTGCGTAACTTGAAAGAGCGTCCATGGAGATTCAATGAGCTACAACGAAGTATAGATGGTATTTCACAAAAGGTTTTGACAGATAGTTTAAGACAAATGATGAGTGATGGGCTGGCATATCGCCACGATTACCATGAGCAGCCACCGAAAGTTGAATACGGCTTAACGGAACTCGGAACAAAAATGCTTCCAATTGTTAATTCACTTGCTGACTTTGGTAACTACTATAAATCAATTATTGAACAGAATTAAGGACGTTAGTATTTGAAAAGCTTGAACAATTCCAGTTTGCATATTTTATCAAAAGGTACATATTAAAATTAACACAAAGGGAGATGTTAGAATGAAAGCTCATGAATATTGGTCTGTCGGAGCATTGTTAACGATGCTAGGAACATTTTATACTGGATATAAAGGAACAAAATCAAGCCATAAATATTTTGCGGCAAGTTCTTTGCTTTGTATGATTATGGCGATTTATACAGGTCATAGGATAATATCTAAAAACAAGAAGACAGAGAAAGAATCAAACTCAATAGAAAATGAAGAATAATGAACCAACCTTGTGCCCACTGGGCACGAAGTTGGCACAGTCACTACGG
>ENA-OQBV01000314-OQBV01000314.1-human-gut-metagenome-genome-assembly--contig:-NODE-314-length-28266-cov-4.196915_pt1 | contig 28266 bp, 26 predicted proteins | sample MGYA00242750_ERZ504559 | MGnify/ENA primary metagenome ERZ504559 (study PRJEB26092, sample SAMD00036230) | human gut metagenome | host: Homo sapiens | study: EMG produced TPA metagenomics assembly of... | reverse complement strand
CCGAAAGGCATGGGGCACTGTTTTATGGTACGGGAAATTTGGCTTTGGCGGAAGATGTTTGAATAAAATATTCGCTGGCAGAACAGTTCTTGTTACCGTTCACACCATTCCCCACCTATCCATGCGCAATCGTCGTAGCTTGCGCACTCCAGTTCTGGACAGATTTACAGAAAATTTTTAGTATGCTACAATAAAAATTAACAGCTAGAAAAACAAGAAAGATACTTGGGAGGAACTGACATGGAAAAAGTGGTTTGTGTCCATGAAGAAAGCGGATTTTACGCAGATTGCGGAAAAATATCATATTTCCCCGATCATCGCGCGCCTGATCCGAAACAGGGATATTTTAGGCGATCAGAATATTGACTATTATTTAAATGGAACGATTGCAGATCTGCACGATGGGATGCTGATGAAAAATATGGATACGGCAGTGGAGATTCTGGAGGAAAAAATCCGGGAAGGCGAAAAAATCCGTGTGATCGGAGATTATGATATCGACGGAGTCAATGCGACGTATATTTTGAAAACAGGATTAGAAAGTCTGGGAGCTTTGGTGGATACGGATATTCCGGATCGGATGAAGGATGGATACGGCCTCAATCAGATGCTCATTGACAGGGCATTGGAGGACGGTGTAGATACGATCATTACCTGTGACAATGGGATCGCAGCCGCTTCAGAGATTGCTTACGGGAAAGCGCAGGGGATGACGATCATTGTGACAGATCACCATGAAGTACCTTATCTAGAAGCAGGAGGAGAGAAAGAATATCTGATTCCCGATGCAGATGCAGTGGTCAACCCGCATTTACCGGGAGATCCTTATCCGTTTAAAGGTCTGTGCGGTGCGGCAGTTGTGTATAAAGTGGTGGAAGCGTTATATAATGTCATGGGGCAGGATGCAGATGATGTAGATTTTCTGATGGAAAATGTGGCGATTGCGACCGTGGGGGATGTGATGGATCTGGTGGATGAGAACCGGATTTTTGTAAAACAGGGGCTGGAAATGCTGAAACGCACGCAAAATGAAGGTCTGAAAGCATTGATGGAATGCACGCAGGTACCGATAGAGAGATTGTCTGCCTATCACATCGGATTTGTCATCGGACCATGTATCAATGCGAGCGGGCGACTGGATACGGCAAAGCGGGCATTGGAGCTCCTTGAGGTGAAGAACAGAAGAGAAGCTGTCATGATGGCAGAAGATTTAAAAGCATTGAATGACAGCCGTAAGGAAATGACAGAAAAAGGGGTAGAGCAGGCAGTTGAACAGATCGAGACAACGGATTTGAAAGAGGATCGAGTACTGGTCGTGTATCTGCAGGACTGTCATGAGAGTATTGCGGGGATCATTGCCGGAAGACTGAAAGAAAAATATTATAAGCCGGTGTTTGTTCTGACGCAGGGAGAACATGGCGTCAAAGGGTCGGGGCGTTCCATTGAAAGCTACCATATGTTTGAGGAAATGTGCAAATGCAGGGCGTTATTCACAAAATTCGGAGGCCATAAGCTGGCGGCAGGGCTATCTCTGGAAGAGGAGAATGTGGAACGTTTCCGCAGAACGATCAATGAACTCTGTGAGCTGACCAGTCAGGATCTGATGCCGAAGGTATCCATTGACATGCAGCTTCCTCTTGCGTATGTAACAGAAGAGCTGATTGAAGAACTGGAACTTCTGGAGCCTTTCGGGAAAGGAAATACAAAGCCGTTGTTTGCGGAAAAAAACTTAAAAGTACAGAATCTCCGTGTGATCGGGAAGAATCAGAATGTCCTGAAATTTCAGGTTCTGGATCGAAATGGACGGAAAATGGAGGCGATCTATTTCGGAGAGGTACAGGAGTGTATGGAGTATCTGCAGGGAAAAGAAGAGGTGGCGCTGACATTTTATCCGTCGGTCAATGAATACAGAGGAAACAAAAGCATACAGATTACAGTGGTAAATTATCAATAATGATGATATACTAATCCATATGGAATTTTACGATAAAAAGAAAAGGGGGATTTGATATGGCAGGTACGCTGGAATATGAACTTCTGAATAAAAATCTGGAAATGGTGGATGGCCATGCCGTGAAAGCACCTGAAGATTATCAAAACCCTGAGCAGTTATATGAAGCGTTGATTGCAAGGGTAAGAAAGTATCATCCATCCGCAGATATTTCTCTCATCGAGAAGGCGTATAAGCTTTCCAGAGAGGCACATAAAGAGCAGGTCCGCAAGTCCGGAGAGCCTTATATCATTCATCCGCTCTGGGTGGGGATCATTCTGGCGGATCTGGAGATGGATAAGGAGACGATCGTGGCAGGAATGCTCCATGATACGGTTGAAGATACAGAGATGACAGTGGAGGATATTACAAGAGAGTTTGGCGAAGAGGTAGCGCTGCTTGTAGATGGAGTCACAAAGCTGGGCCAGTTGTCTTATTCTAAGGATAAATTGGAAGTGCAGGCAGAAAACCTGCGCAAGATGTTTCTTGCCATGGCAAAAGATATCCGTGTGATCATTATCAAGCTGGCAGACCGCCTGCACAATATGAGAACGCTGGAGTTTATGGTTCCGGCAAAACAGAAGGAAAAAGCCAGAGAGACGATGGATATCTACGCTCCGATCGCGCAGAGGCTGGGTATTTCCAAAATCAAGACAGAGCTGGATGATCTTTCTTTAAAATATTATCAGCCGGAAGTGTATTTCCAGCTGGTAAAGGATTTAAATGAGAGAAAGACAGAGCGGGAAGAGTTTGTGCAGCAGATCGTGGCAGAGGTCTCTCACCATATGGAGAATGCCCATATTCAGGCAAAGGTATATGGAAGAGTGAAGCATTTCTTCAGTATTTACAAAAAGATGGTCAATCAGAATAAGACTCTGGATCAGGTGTATGATCTGTTTGCCGTGCGCATTATCGTAGATTCGGTCAAAGACTGTTATGCGCGTTGGGTGTGATCCATGAGATGTATACACCGATTCCGGGGCGATTCAAAGACTATATCGCCATGCCGAAAGCGAATATGTACCAGTCTTTGCATGACGACTCTGATGGGGCCGGCAGGACAGCCGTTTGAAATTCAGATCCGTACAGAGGAGATGCACAAGACGGCAGAGTACGGTATTGCGGCCCATTGGAAATATAAGGAGAGCGGCGGTTCGGCTTAAGAATAATAAGAGCCGTGAGGAAGAAAAGTTAAGCTGGCTTCGGCAGATTCTGGAGTGGCAGAGGGATATGTCGGACAACAGAGAGTTTTTGAGTCTCTTAAAAGGCGATCTGGATCTGTTTGCAGAAGATGTGTACTGTTTCACTCCGAACGGAGATGTGAAGAACCTGCCGAACGGTTCTACTCCGGTGGATTTTGCCTATGCAATCCACAGTGCAGTGGGCAACAAGATGGTAGGTGCACGTGTCAACGGCAAGCTGGTCAATATTGATTACAAAATCCAGAACGGAGACCGTATTGAGATTCTGACATCTCAGAATTCCAAAGGTCCGAGCCGGGACTGGCTGAGCATCGTAAAGAGCACACAGGCAAAGAATAAGATCAATCAGTGGTTTAAGCATGAGTTTAAAGAAGAGAATATTATTCGAGGAAAAGAGCTGATTGCCGCATACTTTAAATCCAAGTCGATCGCACAGGCGGATATCATGAAGCCAAAATATCTGCAGATCGTCCAGAGAAAGTATGGATTCCGGGATTGGGATGCAGTTCTGGCAGCAATCGGACACGGTGGACTAAAGGAAGGTCAGGTAGTCAACCGTCTGGTAGAAGAGTATGGAAAAGATCACAAAAAAGAGATTACGGATGCGACGATCCTGGAGAAGATTTCTGAGGCAAACAATCAGAAGGTGCATATTGCAAAATCAAAGAGCGGGATCGTGGTTAAGGGAATCGATGACATGGCGGTGCGCTTCTCCAAGTGCTGCAATCCGGTTCCGGGTGATGAAATCGTAGGATTTGTGACCAGAGGAAGAGGTATGACGATCCACCGTACAGATTGTGTGAATATGCTGCATCTGTCTGCTGTGGAGCGGGAGCGTCTGATCGATGCAGAGTGGGAGAATAATGCAGAGACGGAAGGCGGAGGTCAGTATCTGGCAGAGCTGAAGATGTATGCAAACGACAGGCAGGGACTGCTTCTGGATGTAACAAAGGTATTTACAGAAGAAAAGATCGATGTCAGATCTATGAATACACGAACCAGCAAAAAAGGAACCGCTACACTGGAAATGGGATTTATTGTAAAGGGCAGAGAACAGCTGAATCTTATCATAAAAAAACTGCGCAATGTAGAAGGAGTTCTGGATATTGAACGGACAGCGGGGTAGAGAAAAATGAGAATCAAAAAATTTGTGATCGGAATGGTCGGCACCAACTGTTATGTGGTGTACAATGAAAATACAAAAGAATGTTTTGTTGTGGATCCGGCGGCACCATCTGCGCCGCTTGTCGAATTTATCCAGACAGAAGGTCTTCAGTTGCAGGGAATCCTCCTGACACATGGTCATTTTGATCATATTATGGGAATTGACACACTGCGCAGAGAATGGTCAGTTCCTGTCTATGCCAGTGCACTGGAGCAGAAGGTTCTGACAGATGCCAATGTGAATCTGTCTGTTGCATATGGAGCGGGTTATGTGTTTGCGGACGCCAAGTTTCTGGAAGATGGGGCATCTCTCGCACTTGCAGGATATCAGATCCGTATGATCTCCACTCCGGGGCATACGGCGGGAGGATGCTGTTATTATATAGAAGAAGAGGAGGTTCTTTTCAGCGGAGATACACTGTTTGCAGGCTCTGTTGGAAGAACAGATTTTCCGACAGGCAGTATGAGTACACTGGTGCGTTCGGTAAAAGAGCGATTGCTGAGCCTTCCGGAAGATACGCAGGTGTATCCGGGACATATGGAGGCAACAACGATCGGATTTGAAAAGGAGAATAATCCGTTTTTATAAGAAAACGGAAGAGAAATATGATGATACAGATCAGCAGTAAAGATACGTTATATATGTATAATTTATATCATATTGTGAAGGCTTTTTTCCCGAATGAGGAGATCAGCCAGAATCTGGACGAAAAGCAGGAATCTCTGGTTTCAGTGAAACTGGAAGAGAATTCTTGCTTTTATGTTCCTGTTTCAGAAATTGCAGACTGTCCGGACCGCCAGGATGGAAAGAAGAAGGTGACAAAGATTGTCTATGACTGGCTGTCAAAAGTGACCGGACGGATACTTGCCTGGGGGATGCTGACAGGTGTCAGACCGACAAAGCTGGCTATGCAGAAACTGGAAGCCGGTATGAGCCGAAAAGAAGTCTGCACATTTTTAGAGCAGGAGTACGGAGTCAGTCACCAGAAGGCAGAACTTGGCATTGCGATTGCAGAGCGGGAAAAAGAGCTGCTTGGCAGACTGGACTATGAGCAGGGATTCAGTCTCTATGTAGGGATTCCGTTTTGTCCAAGCATCTGTTCGTACTGTTCTTTCAGTTCGTCCCCTCTGGCGGAGTGGAAAGACCGGGTAGATGATTATTTAAAGGCGCTCTGTCAGGAAATCCGGGCACTGGGAGAGCGGGCAGAAGAAAGAAAGCTTAATACGATCTATATCGGAGGAGGGACTCCGACAACACTGGAGGCAGAGCAACTTTTTGAGCTTTTGGATACGATACAGAAGTCGTTTTCATTTGAGTATCTGCAGGAGTTTACGATCGAGGCGGGAAGACCGGACAGCATTACAAGAGAAAAGCTGGAAGTGATGCGAAGATTTCCGGTGACCAGGATTTCTGTCAATCCCCAGACCATGCAGCAGAAAACGCTGGATCTGGTGGGAAGAAAGCATACCGTTCAGGATGTAAAAGACATTTTCCATGCAGCCAGAGAGCTTGGATTTGACAATATCAACATGGATCTGATCGCAGGACTTCCGGGAGAGACGGCGGAGGATATGAGGGATACGCTTTGTCAGATTGAAGAGCTTTCGCCGGACAGTCTGACGGTTCATGCGCTGGCGATCAAGCGGGCGGCGAAGTTCGGCCAGGAGCAGCGCAAGATTGATCTGCATTCTGAGATCGAACAGATGGTAGAAGAGAGTGCCAGGGCGGCAGAACGCATGGGACTTGTGCCGTATTATCTGTACCGGCAGAAAAATATTGCGGGAAATTTTGAAAATGTTGGCTATGCAAAGGTTGACAAAGCCGGAATATACAATATACTTATTATGGAAGAAAAACAGACGATCCTTGCAGCCGGGGCAGGTGCCTCCACAAAGATCGTGCTTCCGGAGAAGATCCGTCTGGACAATGGACGGGAGACGAATCTGATCCGCATAGAAAATGTGAAAAATATTACGGAGTATGAAAGCCGTATTGATGAGATGATAGAGAGAAAAGGAGAATGGTTATGGCGCTGAAAAAGAAACCGGTAACCGGAATGAAAGATATGATGCCGGCGGAGATGGAGATCCGCGATTATGTGATCGGACAGATCAAAGAGACATACCGCGCATTTGGGTTCTCATCCATTGAGACTCCATGTGTAGAGCACATTGAAAATCTCTGCAGCAAACAGGGCGGAGACAATGAAAAACTGATCTTCAAGATTTTAAAAAGAGGAGAAAAAGCTGAAGATCGAAGAAGCAAAAGAAGAAAAAGATGTTGTGGACGGAGGACTTCGTTACGATCTGACAGTACCGCTGTCCAGATACTATGCGAACAATGCAAATGAACTGCCGTCTCCGTTTAAAGCACTTCAGATGGGAAATGTCTGGAGAGCGGACAGACCGCAGAGAGGACGATTCCGTCAGTTTATGCAGTGTGATATCGATATTCTGGGAGAGCCAGGTAATCTGGCAGAGATCGAGCTGATCCTGGCAACGACGACGCTGCTTGGAAAACTGGATTTTAAAAACTTTACGATCCGTATCAATGACAGAAGAATCTTAAAAGCAATGGCAGCATACAGCGGATTTGCAGAGAGTGATTATGAAAATGTATTCATCATCCTGGACAAGATGGACAAGATCGGTCTGGATGGTGTGGCAGCAGAATTAGAGGAAAACGGATATGCAAAAGGGTCTGTGGAAAAATATTTGCAGTTATTCAAAGAGATTACGAATGACGTGGAAGGCGTACGTTACTGTAAAGAAAAACTGGAAGGCTTTCTTGCGGATGACGCGGCGGCTTCGCTCGAGATGATTATTACAAGTGTGGAAAGTGCAAAGGAAGCGGATTTTTGCATGAAATTTGATCCGACACTGGTTCGGGGAATGTCTTACTATACAGGGACGATCTTTGAGATTTCTATGGACGAGTTCGGCGGTTCGGTAGGCGGCGGTGGACGTTATGATGAAATGATCGGAAAATTCACCGGACAGAATACACCGGCAGTCGGATTTTCCATCGGATTTGAACGGATTGTCATGCTGCTTTTAGAACGAGGATATCAGGTACCGACAGCCGCACAGAAGAAAGCATTTCTGATCGACAAGAAGATGCCGAAGGAAGGCATGCTCAAGATCCTAAATCTGGCAAAAGCAGAGCGCGCACTTGGAAAACAGGTGATGATCGTCAACATGAAGAAAAATAAAAAGTTCCAGAAAGAACAGCTGATGGAACAGGGATATACAGAGATTGTAGACTGCTATGCTGACAATGTGGAGCAGTTGTAGAGAAGAAGGGAGAAACAGAGAAATGGCAGAATCAATGCAGGGACTCAAAAGAACACACCGATGCGGGGAACTGTCCAGTGCAAACATTGGAGAGAAAGTAACCGTCATGGGATGGGTACAGAAGAACAGAAATAAAGGCGGAATCGTATTTATGGATCTGCGTGACCGCTCCGGAATCCTTCAGATCGTATTTGAGGGAGAAGAACAGGCAGAGCTGATGGAAAAAGCTTCAAAATTAAGAAGTGAGTTTGTAGTTGCAGTTGTAGGAAATGTGGAGAAGAGAAGCGGTGCAGTCAATGAAAACCTGGCAACAGGAGAGATTGAAGTGCGTGCTGAAGAACTTCGCATCCTCTCAGAATCCGAGGTACCGCCGTTCCAGGTGGAAGAAAACAGCAAGACAAAGGAAGAGCTTCGTCTGAAATATCGTTATCTTGATTTAAGAAGACCGGATCTTCAGAGAAACCTGCGTATGAGAAGTCAGGTCACAACACTGGCACGTCAGTTTTTCGCAGAAGAAGGCTTCCTTGAGATCGAGACCCCGATCCTCGGAAAGACAACACCGGAAGGGGCAAGAGATTATCTGGTGCCTAGCCGTGTACATCCGGGAAGTTTTTACGGACTTCCACAGTCACCACAGCTTTACAAACAGCTTCTGATGTGTTCCGGATGTGACCGCTATATCCAGATCGCAAAATGTTTCCGTGACGAGGATCTTCGTGCAGACAGACAGCCGGAGTTTACCCAGATCGATATGGAGCTTTCCTTTGTGGATGTAGATGACGTGATCGAAGTCAACGAGCGTTTCCTTGCAAAACTGTTCAAGGAAGTTCTGGATGTGGATGTACAGCTTCCGATCCAGAGAATGACATGGCAGGAAGCGATGGACCGCTACGGTTCTGACAAACCGGATACCCGTTTCGGTATGGAACTGGTGAATGTGACAGAGACTGTGAAAGACAGTGAATTTGTTGTGTTCAAAGGGGCGATTGAGAACGGAGGAACAGTCCGTGGTATCAACGCAAAAGGACAGGGAGCAATGCCGCGTAAGAAGATTGACAAGCTGGTGGCATTTGCAAAAGATTTCGGTGCCAAGGGACTTGCTTATATTGCAATTCAGGAAGATGGAACCGTGAAATCCTCTTTCTCCAAATTTATGACAGAAGAAGAGATGAACAATCTGATTGCAGCAATGAACGGAGAAGCAGGAGATTTACTGCTCTTTGCGGCAGACAAGAACAAAGTTGTATGGGATGTTCTTGGAAATTTACGTCTGGAACTGGCAAAACAGATGGAACTTCTGGACAAGAATCAGTACAATTTCCTGTGGGTTACAGAATTCCCGCTGCTTGAGTGGAGCGATGAGCAGAATCGTTATCTGGCAATGCATCACCCATTCACGATGCCGATGGAAGAAGATCTGCAGTATATTGATTTCGAGCCGGGCAGAGTCCGTGCAAAAGCGTACGATATCGTCTTAAATGGAAATGAGATCGGTGGAGGAAGTGTAAGAATCTTCCAGAACGACGTACAGGAGAAGATGTTTGAGGTGCTTGGATTTACAAAAGAGCAGGCATATGAGCAGTTTGGCTTCCTTCTGGATGCATTCAAATACGGAGTACCGCCTCACGCAGGACTGGCATATGGTCTGGACAGAATGGTCATGCTGATGGCAAAAGAAGACAGTATCCGTGATGTGATGGCATTCCCGAAGATCAAAGACGCATCCTGCCTGATGACACAGGCTCCAAGTATGGCAGACAATAAACAGTTGGAAGAACTGGGACTGAAGTTGGATGTAAAGGATGTAAAAACAGAAGAATAATGTGAAGAAGTGTGCATTTTTTGAAAAATGGTGCATACAGAACGTGAATTATGGAGAGCTCTCAACTACACAAGTAGTAAGAGCTCTTTTTGTATTGCTTTTGATTTATCAAAGGAAACGGAGAGGGAACTCAAGCAGGGATTGAACTGGAAGTGGAAGAAATGCCGGGTTTTGAAAATATAAAAAAGACTGTAAATCTTTCGATCTACAGTCTCTTAAGAGCGATAGACGGGGTTCGAACCCGCGACCCCGACCTTGGCAAGGTCGTACTCTACCAGCTGAGCCACTATCGCGTTTGTTTTGTGTTCCCCTCGGAACAATATATACTATACTACAGGAGTTCTTATCTGTCAACAACTTTTTTGAAAAAAATTAATTTTTTTGAAATTTCTAATTGTATGTTCAAATCGTACTGTTTACACCAATCCCTGCCTGTATATTACAATATTCAAAAAGAGAATTATTCTCATCGACTTTTTTGCTATGATGTGTTAAAATCGAAAAGAATCATTCTTCAGTCCAAAAGAGGAGAATGAAATAGAGATCAAAAGGGATAAGGGAGCTAAGGAACAGGAGGAAAAGGTATGATGGCAGCAGCGATAGGAATGATAATTGTAGCATTGGCGCTTCTGATTTTTTGTGTTGCGGTAATGTGGAAAGTATTTTGTAAAGCAGGAGAACCCGGATGGGCGTCATTGATCCCGTTTTATAATTTGTATGTAATGACCAGGATAACCTGGGGGAGAGGATGGCTGTTTATTTTTGGATTCCTGCCGCTGGGGAATCTGATATTTGCAATTTTTACAATGATAAAACTGGCAAAAGTATTTGGAAAGAAGGGTGGATTTGCCTGTGGGCTGATTTTCTTAAGTATTGTCTTTCTTCCAATCCTTGCGTTTGGAAAGGCAGAGTATACAGGTCCGGATCGGGAGAAAAGTACAGGAGCGATCATAGCCAGTGCGATCACTGGCGGAATCGGTATCATTCTGTTGGTACTTGAAGTGATAGCAGTTGTCGCACTGGGCCTGTTTGCAGTTTCAGATCTGACAGTACAACAGACACAGGATGCGGTGATTTCACAAGAAGTTCCGGAGGAAACACAGGAAGAACCAGATGTGAAAGAAGAGGAGGGCGTTCAGAGAGAATATGAGGGCACTCCGATTGAAGGATATGAGGATTTTGAGACAGTATCCCTGGATGGTTATCAATGGGTTACGGATGTCACATTGTTCAAGGCCGGGGAGAATACAGTTACGGAGTCCACAGCAACTTCCGCAAAAGATGGAATTGAGCTGAAAGCAGGTTTTACACTTCTGGCTGCGGATGAAACGATTGAGCAGAGAATTTCGGCAGAAGTGGAAAATATCCGAAAGACATTGGAAAGTCAGGCGGGAATCTATACGGATATTACTGTAGGTGAGATGGTAGCAGAAGACGGATTCGTGATGCAGCAGCTGATCTGCAATCAGATCGGGGCAGATGGAGTGGCTTATCCGTGTACTGAGATCATACAGGTTCAGTTGATGGAGGACCGGGAAATTCTGGTGAGCAGTGTATCTTTGAATACTTCTCAGGCAACAGAAAACACAGAGCGATTGTTTACACAGGCCTGTGAATTATATGGTATTGCCTTTCAATAAGGTCAGCTATAGATAGAAGCGGACAGAAGAATGTCCGCTTTACTTTTCGAAAAGATTTTGTTACTCTATAGAAACAGAAGTCTGTAGATGGAGCAAAGAAAAACAGTGGATTCAAAAACAGAGGTGAAGAGTATGGAAAATAAAAAGATCAAAGTGGCATTGCTGGGACTTGGAACAGTTGGAGGCGGAGTGTACAAATTGATCCAGAGGAGATCAGAAAGTATGATACACACAGTTGGCGCCGAGCTGGAAGTGGAAAAGATCCTGGTACACAGTCTGCATAAAAAAAGAGAAGGTGTGGATACAGAGCTTCTCACAACGGACTGGAAATCGATTGTAAACGATCCGGAGATTCAGATTGTGATCGAAGTGATGGGCGGGATCGAACCGGCAAAGTCCATGATCGAGGAAGCACTTGGAGCCGGAAAGCATGTGGTGACAGCCAATAAAGATCTGATGGCAGAACACGGAGGAGAGCTTTTGGACCTTGCAGCGGCACATGGCTGTGATCTGCTGTTTGAGGCATCGGTGGCAGGCGCCATTCCGATCATCCGTCCGCTCAAACAGTGTCTTGCCGGAAATGAGATCTCAGAAGTGATGGGGATCGTGAACGGAACGACAAACTATATTTTAACCAAGATGTTTGAAGAAAACATGAGTTTTGAAGCTGCACTTGCAAAAGCAACAGAGCTGGGATATGCAGAGGCAGATCCGACAGCGGATGTGGAAGGACTGGATGCCGGAAGAAAGGCCGCGATCCTTTCCTCCATTGCCTTTCATTCCAGAGTACAGTTTAAAGATGTTTATACAGAAGGAATCACAAAGATCACAGCAGAAGATATTGCCTATGCAAAAGAGTTTGACTGTGTGATCAAGCTGCTTGCAGTTGCGCACAATACGGACAAAGGGATTGAAGTGGGAGTGTATCCGGTGCTGCTTGGAAAAGAGCATCCCCTGTCGTCCGTGCGAGATTCGTTCAATGCTGTTTTTGTGCACGGAGATGCTGTGGATGATGCGATGTTTTACGGAAGAGGTGCCGGGGAGATGCCGACGGCAAGTGCTGTTGTCGGTGATGTGATTGATGTTGCCAGAAACCTGCAGTTTGGATGCAACGGAAGAATCAGCTGTACCTGCTATCAGGATCTGCTGGTGAAGCCGTTTGATGAAGTGAAAAATAAATTTTTCCTCAGAATGCAGGTGAAAAACGAACCGGGAGTTCTGGCGAAAGTGGCAAGTGTATTTGGCGGTCATAAGGTAAGTATCCGCAGAGTTGTGCAGAAGCATGTACAGGAAGAAGCGGCTGAACTGGTCATCAGTACAGAAAAAGTGAAAGAGTATCATATTAAGGATGCGCTGAGAGAGCTGCAGAAAATGGACAGCATTTCTGAGATCAGCAGTATGATCAGAGAATATTAGAAGGAGAAGATAAGATTGAGTTACGCAGATAAAGTATTTATAGAGATGTGCAGAGACATTATTGACAACGGAACGAGTACAGAGGGAGAAAAGGTACGCCCGGTATGGGAGGATGGAACCTCTGCGTACACCATCAAAAAATTTGGCATTGTGAACCGTTATGACCTCTCAAAAGAGTTTCCGGCACTGACTCTGCGAAGGACAGGAATCAAGAGCTGTGTGGATGAGATGCTGTGGATCTGGCAGAAAAAGTCCAACAACATTCATGATTTAAACAGTCACATCTGGGACAGCTGGGCAGATGAGGACGGTTCCATCGGAAAAGCCTACGGCTATCAGATGCAGGTAAAGCATCAGTATAAAGAGGGAATGATGGATCAGGTCGATCGTGTGATCTATGATCTGAAACACAACCCATACAGTAGAAGGATCATGACAAATATTTATGTCCACCAAGATCTTCATGAGATGAATCTTTATCCATGTGCGTATAGTGTGACATTTAATGTAACAAAGAAACCAGGACATGATAAGCTCACATTGAATGCGATCTTGAACCAGCGTTCTCAAGATATTTTAGCAGCAAATAACTGGAATGTTGTGCAGTATGCAGCATTAGTTTATATGATGGCTCAGGTATGTGATATGGAACCAGGAGAGTTAGTTCATGTGATCGCAGATGCACATATTTATGATCGCCATATTCCAATCATCAAAGAGATGATCAAACGAGAGACATATCCTGCACCGAAAGTAACGCTTAATCCAGAAGTCAAAGATTTCTATGAATTCACAACAGATGACTTTAAGATCGAAGACTATCAGGTAGGAGAACAGATCAAAGATATTCCGATCGCAATATAAGAAGGAGAAGGTAAGATGAATCTTATTGTAAATGCAGATAAGAACTGGGGAATTGGAAAGAACAATGAACTTTTAGTCCATATTCCAAATGATATGAAGATGTTTCGTCAGATGACAACAGGAAAAGTCGTTGTCATGGGAAGAAAAACATTAGAAAGCTTTCCAAATGGAATGCCACTTCCAAAGAGAACGAATATTGTATTAACACATGATAAAGACTACGATGCAAAAGGAGCGATCGTAGTTGGAAGTAAAGAAGAATTGTTAGATGAGCTGGAAGAATATAAGGATGAAGATATTTTTATCATCGGTGGAGAAAGCATTTACCGCATGATGCTTCCTTATTGTGATACAGCTTATGTTACAAGAACAGACTTTGCATATGATGCAGATACTTATTTTCCAGATCTGGATGAGATGCCAGAGTGGAAACTTGTGAAAGAGAGTGAAGAAGAGACTTACTTTGATATTGAATATCAATTTCTTGTATATCAAAAATAATTCACTCTTTCAATGAATATTTTAAATATCAACTGCCCCGGGACCCATTCGCATTCTCACGTAGCTGTACTAAGCTCCTGAATGATCTTACGATCATCCATTCGCTAAGTGCAGACGTGTTCATACGGTCCCGGGGCAGTTGATATTTAAAATATTTTAGCTGTAGGTTATTAGCAGAAGCAAGGTATGGAGTGTGGGGCTTTGGAATATATGTTATAATGAAACCGATTAAGATAAATGATTGAAGTTTTGGAAAGGATGAAAATAAATGAATCGATCAAAATTGAAATTAACTACGATACTTGCATTGACAGCATTTACAGTTGCTGTGATTCCAGTTTGTTTACAGAGAAAATCTGCGAATGCAGCTTCGAAATATACTTATAAAAAAGGCTTTACTTATGAGAAGATTTCTCCGAATATTGAAAAGAGGATCACGGGAAAATCTTATCGAAAGAATAAGAATGTTAAGTTGTCTGATTTAAGATATGTACAGGTTCTTCATTATGGTTTTGATGGGAAGGTAAAAGAGGGTGAGTTGATCGTTAACAAGAAGATCGCGAAGAAAACGGTCAAGGTCTTTTATGCTCTTTATCAGAAGAGGTACAGAATTGAGAGAATGAGACTGATTGATGATTATGGTGCGAATGATGAGAAGTCTATGGCTGCAAATAATACCTCTGCGTTTAATTATCGTGTGATCAGTGGAACGACAAAACTTTCCAACCATTCTTATGGAATGGCTATCGATATCAATCCAAGGATCAATCCGTGGGTCAAAGGAAATAAGGTATCACCGGCAAATGGTAAGGTGTATAAACAGAGAAAGACGTCAAAATGTAAAGGAAAATATAAAAGATATATGATCCATAAGAATGACACAGCTTATAAGATCTTTAAGAAATATGGATTCAGCTGGGGTGGTGAGTGGAGAAGCTCTAAGGATTATCAGCATTTCGAAGTGAATAAATAGAAATGATTAACTATTGATTCTGGAAGGTTGTTGGCTATAACATGTATTGGTTTAAAGATTTAACATAATTGAACTGCGAATATATGTTTATCAATATATAATTAATAAAAGAAAGGAGGCAGTAGGAAGAGATGAAGAATCTAAATATTCCTGTTGGGATTTCGGATTTTGAGAGAATTCGAGAGTTGAATTATTATTATGTGGACAAGACCGGATTGATCAAGACGTTGTTACAGGGTGAGATGGATCAGGTGACGTTGATTACGCGGCCTAGGCGGTTTGGAAAAACGATGGCGATGAATATGTTGAACAGTTTTTTGGATATCAGGAAAGATAGCAGACATTTGTTTAAAGGACTTGAGATATTTGATGAGGTCGAGATTTGTGAGAAATGGATGAATCAGTATCCGACATTATTTTTGTCTTTTAAGGATGTAGATGGAACTACATTTGAGAATGCGTTTAATTTTTTGAAATTTATTATATCTGAAGTATGTAAACAACATGTATACTTGTTGGATAGTGATGAGATAGATGAAGGGGATAAACTGGTATTTCAAAAATTAAAGACTTGTAGTGCAAGTATGATGGAAATTCAAAGTTGTATATTAAGAATTACCAATATGCTGAAAAGTTATTATAAAAAGCCAGTGATCCTTTTAATTGATGAATATGATGTTCCAATTGCAAAAGCAAGTAGTAATGGTTACTACAAAGAGATGTTAGAAATTATGAAAGGTTTGCTTAGTACAGCCTTAAAAGATAATTCTTCATTAAAGTTTGCAGTCATCACAGGATGCCTAAAGATTGCCAAAGAAAGTATTTTCACTGGAACAAATAACTTTGTATCAGATACGATTTCATCCACAAGATACAATGAATATTATGGATTTACACAACAGGATGTAGATAAGCTTTTAGCAGATGCGGAGATTGAAGAGAAAGCGGATCTGATTAAAGAATGGTATGATGGGTATAATTTTGGAGAGTTTGAAGTTTATTGTCCATGGGATGTCATGAATTATCTAAGAGATCTTCAAAATGATCTGAATGCAAGACCAGTCAGCTACTGGAAGAATACCAGTGATAATGCGATCATTCGCTCCTTTATTGATTATACGGGAGCTGCTATACGAAAAAAACTGGAAGTGTTGATTGCTGGTGGAAGCATCTGCCAGAAAATAGAAGAAGATCTCACATATGATTATCTACATTCATCAGAAGATAACGTATGGAGTATTCTCTATCTTACAGGATATCTTACAAAAGTTGGAGAACGTGATAAGGACGATCAGATAGAATTAAGAATTCCAAACAAAGAAGTAAAAGAAATTTTTGAATCAACCGTAAGGAAATGGTTTGAAGATAGTGCAAGAGTTACGAATCGGAAAGATTTATTTGATGCAGTATGGAACAAAGATGCAGACAAGGTAACAAAAGAAATCAGTACATTACTGCGAATGACGATCAGTTATTATGATTATCGAGAAGATTTCTATCATGCATTTCTTGCAGGAATCTTTGCAGGAGCAGGTTATAGTGTAGAGTCGAATAGAGAGCATGGAGAAGGACGAAGTGATATTGTAATCTACAATGATGTAACAGGACAAGTTGCAGTATTTGAAGCAAAGTATTCAAGGAAATTAGAAGATTTGGAAAAAGACTGTCAAAAGGCGTTAGATCAGATCAACACAAAGATGTATGCAAAAGAGTTTGAAGATGCTTATGAGGAAGTATTGTGTTATGGAATTGCTTTTTATAAAAAGCGGTGTTTGGTGAAGAGTAAATAGAATAAGAAATGAAAAAAAGCTCCACAAGGATGAACTTTGTGGGGCTCCTTTTGGTGTATCTAAGATTTCAATTCAACTCCGCAATCCGACTAACCCCAACATAGATCTCACTGATCTTATACCAAGTAGGGTAATCAACAATTCCTGTCTGTGGCAGTCCAAAAACATTCTGGAATTTCCGAACAGCATTCGCAGTAGATTCTCCATAAACACCATCCACAGCAATCGTAGGCAGAGAAGGATAATCTTTAGCAATACGATTCAATTGTTGTTGTATTTGTCGAACCTTATCTCCGCTGCTTCCAATCGTCAGATCATATCCCGGCCAGGAAGAAGGAATTCCTGAAATCTGTTCTGCGGTATTGATGTACATACTCTCTCCATAATAATATCTCAAGATCTCAATCGGAGCATATCCCTGATCACCTAAGTATTTAGAACCCCACTGCGTCATCCATTCCGGACAAGACACCTTCTTCCCATCACAATACTGCGTAAGGATCGGCTGTCTCACATTTGGACGAGACAGATAATCTGCAAAAATCTCATCAACGATCGTATTAATAGAATTATAAGTTGTCTTTCCAGGAATGAATTTATGATCATAAGCTGTAGAAGATGTGATCGTAAAATCATGCCCTTTATTTCTATACCATTCTGTATACACACGATTCAAAGTAAATGACATGATCGCAAGAATATTTGCTTCAAGCGTTGCCCTTGGCCAAGTGGAATAAATCTCACAGGCAGCAACATTTTTGATGTAATCTTTATAGCGGACATAATAATTTTGCGCAGTTTTATCACCGACAGGACCATCATGAACAATAATATATTCAGGGATCACAACCCTGCTTAAAACAATCTCACCACTTTCGTTGACTGGCTTGATCTCAGATTCCGCAATCTTGGGAGGATAATTACCCCATAAGGTATGCGGACCGATCACGATCGGGTGTTCTTCTGTTGGAGTGTGGGTTTCTTCAGGAATCATGGAAACAGGCTGCAGGCCTTCCACACCAGAAAGAATCTGTGCACCTGAGATCGTGACAGGTTTATATTCATCAGAATGTATTTTTAGATTATATTCAGAATAAGGCTGATTTTCACTCGGAGACATGCTGTATTCCACGGGAGGAGCAGGGAGGTCAACGACAGGTGTCTGCCCATTTTCATCAGTAGATACAGTCTCAAGAATAGAATCAGGATCACCAGTATAAGAAATCTCAATTGTAGCGTTAGGGATCGGGACGGCTCTCTGTCTTGAAGTTACCTGTATTTTTAACTGTCCATGATCGACAAGATTGTTAGTTTGTATTTCTGGCATAAAAATATCCTCGGAAGATCTTTTACTCTCACTATATGAGAAAATATGATATAATGTGCACAAGTAGTGTAAAAATGTATGCCAAAGAGATAAAGGAGGCCACTATGCAGAAAGATTTTATATATGAGAATTATTTAAAAATGCCAGATGATCTTGAATTTGAGCAGGCGATGAAGGTTTATGAAGAACTGTTAGAAGAGAATCTTGAAGAAGATGAGATCTATGACAAGTTATGGGATCATGCACTTCATTGTATGATCGATTATGGAAGCCTCCGCGCACATTGGAAGATCACACCGAAGACAGACAGAAGCAATGATGACAGGACCGTGATGCACGATAGTGTGATCCATTCTTTAGATGAATTGGCAGCATATACAAAAGAGCATGGCAAAGAAGCAAAATGGAGAGAAGAACTTGGATATCAAAGAAAAAGAATCGGAGATTTTGCATGTTATGTTTCTTTGATCTATGGAGTATTTGCAAGGTAAAATATGATGAGAATGTCAAAAGTAAATTTTGCCAGATAAAACGATCAGTAAGGAGGACATTATAAGATGGCAAAGAAAGAACCAAAAACAAATGCAATGCGGATGCTTGAGAGAGCAAAGATCCCATTTGAAGTACATCGTTATGAATGTAAAGAATTTATTGATGGAATTACCATCGCAGATATGTTAAATGAACCATATGAAAGAGTATTTAAAACCCTCGTGACTGAAGGAAAAGGTGGAGGGTATTTTGTATTTGTCATTCCGATCGATCAGGAATTAGATCTTAAGAAAGCAGCGAAGGCAGCAGGTGAGAAGTCTGTGGAGATGATCCATGTCAAGGATATCAACAAGATCACGGGATATATCCGTGGTGGATGCACAGCGATCGGGATGAAGAAAGACTATCCAACAGTGCTCGATGAAAGCGCCAATGCACAGGAGAAGATCATTGTAAGCGGCGGTAAAAATGGAATTCAGATTGAACTTACGACCGAAGATTATTTAAAAGCCTGCAAGGGAAAAACGGCAGATATTACATTGAGGTAGGGAGTAGAAGTTATGATAGATGAAATCTTAAAGTATAACAAAGAATTTGTAGAAGAAAAGAAGTATGAACAATACAAGACAAGCAAATATCCAGACAAGAAGATCGCAATCATCACTTGTATGGATACAAGGTTGACAGAACTTTTGCCGGCAGCCCTTGGGATCAGGAATGGAGATGTGAAGATCATCAAGAATGCTGGTGGGGTAGTAAGTCATGCCTTCGGAAGTGTGGTACGAAGTGTTTTAGTCGGAATCTTTGAACTTGGGATTGAAGAAGTCATGGTCATTGGACACACTGACTGTGGAGTACAGCATATTAATAGTGATATGATGATAAAACATATGATGGATCGAGGAGTCGATGAGGAGAAGATTGAGCTGATCCGTCATTGTGGTATTGATTTTGATACATGGCTGGAAGGATTTGACTGTGTGGAAAGTTCTGTAAAAGATTCTGTGGAAATGTTGAGAAAACATCCATTGATCCCAAAAGATGTGAAGATATCTGGATATGTGATGGATTCTGTGACAGGAGAGCTTCATGTTGTAGAGCCATAGAACAACTGCAGCATTATAAATGAGAGGGATAAAAAGTATGAAAAAGATATGGAAGATCATGATCTTATGTATGATCCTTTGTTTTTTCTGTGCTGGATGCAGCAATGATGATGAGATGATCAGTGAAGACCATCCAAAACCAACGACAGAAAAAAGAACAGAGATCATCAAGCAAAAGACAACACAAAAAAGAATGAAGTAACGGTTGATCAGGAACAATCAAAACAACAGGAAGATCGTATAAAGATCGCAATCGATGCAGGACACCAAAAGAAACAGATGAGTGAAAAAGAAGCAATCGGACCTGGTTCTGATAAGACAAAACCGATGGTATCCTCAGGAACCGAAGGTGTTGTTACAAAACGAACAGAATATCAGGTGAATTTGGAAGTTTCGTTAAAGCTAAAAAGTGCATTGATTGCGAGAGGATATAACGTATATATGATCCGTGAGACGAATGATGTGTCACTCAGCAATAAAAAGCGTGCTCTTATGGCAAATGAAAGTGGTTCAGATATTTTATTAAGGATTCATTGCAATAGTGCAGATTCTCAGTCTGCAAATGGGGCATTGACAATGAGTCCGACATTATCAAATCCATATTGCAGATCGATCGCGGCAGATAGTCAGGAACTTTCAGAATGTGTGGTAAGTACATTATGCAGAAGAACAGGGGCAGTGAATCGCGGTGTAACGCAGACGGATGAGATGACAGGAATCAACTGGAGTAAGATTCCGGTGACGATCGTTGAGATGGGATTTATGTCCAATCCAGAGGAAGATCAGAAATTATCGGATAATCATTATCAGGCAATGATTGCAGAAGGAATTGCAGATGGTGTTGACCGATATTACGAGAGAAGAGGAGAAAAGAATGAAGAAAAATGAAAAACAGATCATCATTTCTTTAGGAGTAGCGATCGCAGTCGTAGCCATAGCACTCATCGCTATGATGATCACGAGTGGAAATAGTGATAATGGGCAATCATCATCTTTAAAAGATGCCGTACAACAAGAATCAAACGGTAATGGAAGTGATGATGTCAGTGAATCTGATGCGGGTGAATCTGTATCTGAAGAAGATGCAGGGGAATCAGGAGACAATATGACAACAGAGCAGCCAACGACACAGGAAACAACAACAGAAGAAGTTACAGAAGAAGCAACAACAGCTGCAAAAAATAATACAGCAAGCAATGTAATGGATGCGGATGATGGATATATTTTCCCAGATGCAGACACTTCTTACGTAAGCAAATCTTCCGTAAAGAAATTATCTGATGAAGAACTTCAATATGCAGTGAATGAGGTTTATGCAAGACATGGGTTAAAATTCACTAAGAAGAAGAATAAAGAGCGTTTTGAGAAAAAAGAATGGTATGTTGGAACCGTGGACGATCAGAATGATATTTCTTTGAACAAATATGAGAAAAAGAATGTTGATACCATGGCAGCAGAATTAAAGAAACGCGGACTTAGATAAAGAAGGGAGATGAAGAAGTATGTTTTGCCCAAATTGTGGAAGTGAAGTAAAAGACGACGATCTGTTTTGTGGAGAATGTGGAGCTAAGATTGAGCACACGGAGGTACCAGAATCAGAGCCTGTAAAAAAAGAAGCGGCTCCACAGTCAGAATCAGTAAGAACAGCAGCAGGATTTAGTGATAAAGTAAAGAAGATCATCATAGCAGAAATTGCAGTTTTGGTTGTATTGATCGCAGCATTTTTCTATCTTGGAAATAAAAAAAGCAGTCCAGAATCAGCAGCGAATCAATTTGTCAAAGATTATAACAGCCAAAGATGGTCAAAGATCTATGATCTGTATAATTTTGAAGAAGATACATTTATCAATCAAGAAGCCTATGAGCAGACTATGGAACAAAGTGAGACAAAGACATTATCTGCACCAACTGGAGGATATACGGAATATGGAACTTATGCAGGACAGTACATCTACCAGACGAAAAAAGGTTCAGACACGATAACGATCCATGTAGCAAAATCAGCAAAGAAGAATTTCTTATTCTTTGATAAATATGAGGTAACAAGTATCACAGATACTTCAGCAACGATCAAGACTGTGAAATTATTTACAATGCCAGGAGTGACAGTGAAAGTTGATGGGATCGCAGCGAAAGTTCCAGAAAACACTTCGGGAAATACATATTATACAAGGATGTTTGAAGGAACACATAAGATCACATTTCATGGAGCAGACGGCTTGTTTGATCAGACAAGTTACACATTTAAAACAGGAGAAGAAAATCCATTAAGCAAGATCAAATATTCTGATTCAGCCAAAGCAGAGGCAGCGAAAGAACTAAAAAATTATCTTCCAAAGATCACAGAAGCAAAGATCAGAAATCTTGGCAATTCAGGATTGACATCTTATTTTACATCGGATCAGAAAGCAAACTCTTATGGAACAAGTCTGTGCAGATATATTTATTATTATGGACAGGATGCGAAAGCGTTAGGCAATGTAAAATTAACAAAATGTCAGGCTGTTGATGCAACATCATCTTACTATACAGTCGCAGATGGAATCCCAGTAGCAGTTCAGGGAACAAGAGACTACAAATATAAAAATGGATGGACAGGGTCCTATGAGAAACAAACCTGTACGATCAACGGTGTGGCCAAGATGCTCAAGAAGAATGGAAAATGGGTGATCGACAGCGTTTCATACTATTATTATTAGATGCTATGATGAGAGAAGAAAAGGAGAATATATTTATGGCAAAGTTTTGTACCAAATGTGGAAGAAGACTGATCGATGGTCAGCCATGCAGTTGTACACAGACACAGCAGCCAGTGCATGATATGCAGGAATCTGTACAGAAAGAAGTAAAAGATAAAGCAAAGAATTTCTTTACACAGGCACTAGAGATGATCAAACATCCAAGTACAGGATTTGTGGAAGCTGTATCAGACAAGGACAGTAAAAACGGATTGATCCTGATGGGAATCGAAGCAATCTTAACAGGTTTATATCTATATGTTCTGTTACAGAAGATCGTATCCGCAACAATGAGCGGGATCAACAGTGTTTTCGGAACATCAAGAACGGCAGCACAGACACCTTCACTTGGAGGATTCTTTGGATATGGGATCATTATTGCGATCATCGTATCACTTGTGATCGCAGCACTTGTCATGGGATTAATGAAAGCGATGGCAGAAGCGGATATCAATTGGTTTCAAAGCTGTCAGATCGTAGGAATGAGATCTTTGGGATTAAGTCTAGGATGGATCCTTGGAATTTTAGGATTGTTTTTAGGAATGTATCAGTTCGCGATTCTGATCATTGTAGTTGGAGGAGTCCTTGGGATGATCTATATGATCGTTGCAATGATGAGCTATCCGAATACGAAGAAAGATATGATCGCGTATGTTGTGTTGATCACTATATTGGTCGCAACATTCATATCATATTTTGTTTTGAAAGAGTTTGTTTTATCATCACTGATCAACAATGGCGGGTCTACAACCAATTTTTTAAATAACATTTTATAAAGACAAAGACATTAGGAGACAGACATGATACCAAAAGACCCAGTGATGTTATTAAGCTACATCAATACACAATTACGAGATTTTTACGATTCATACGAAGACCTGTGTAAGTCACTCGATCTCGATCAAAATGAAGTAAAAACAAAAGCTTTCCATGATCGGATACGAATATGATGAATCATTAAATCAGTTTAAGTAGCAGACTAGTCGAATCAATGAAAATATGTTAAAATTGTACGTAAAGGAGAACATATTTATGGAGTTGATTCGGTTAGAAAATGTAAAGAAAATATATCAGACAGGAGAGGTGATCACCAAAGCCGTAGATGGGATCGATTTTACGGTGGATCAGGGTGAGTTCGCCTTGATCATTGGCGCCAGTGGTGCAGGAAAAACTACCGTTTTGAACATTTTAGGAGGTATGGATACTGCGACCAGTGGCGCTGTTTATATTGATGGAGAAGATATCTCCAAATGGAATAAAAAACAACTGACAGGATATCGAAGAGATGACATAGGATTTGTATTTCAGTTTTACAATTTGGTGCCCAATCTTACTGCAACAGAGAATGTAGAATTGGCACTTCAGATCAGTAAGAATCCTCTGAAAGCAGAAGAAGTATTAAAAGATGTGGGACTTGGACACCGTCTGAATAATTTCCCTGCGCAGTTATCTGGTGGGGAACAGCAGAGAGTTTCTATTGCACGTGCATTGGCAAAGAATCCAAAGATCTTGCTCTGTGATGAGCCAACTGGTGCCCTGGATTATCAGACAGGAAAATCTATTTTAAAATTATTGCAGGATACCTGTCACAAGAAAGGAAAAACAGTGGTTGTGATCACACATAATCTTGCGATCGCACCGATGGCAGACCGTGTGATCGAGATGAAGAACGGAAAGATCAGCAATATTACGATAAACGAACACCCTCAGCCGGTGGAGACGATTGAATGGTAGGAAATGCGTATGAAGAAAACGGCATTACATAAAGATATATACAGAACGATCACAGGAACCCTTCCGAGATTTTTATCAATCTTTTTATCGTTGTACTGGGCGTTGCATTCTATTCAGGAATCCGTGTGACACAAAAAGATATGCATATCACAGCAGACCACCAGTTTGATGGAAGTCGTCTGATGGATGTCAAAGTCATGGGAACACTTGGGATTTCAGAAGAGAATCTGACAGCCCTTCGGAAGTTAAAAAATGTGCAGTCGGTCGAAGGAGGACATTCTGTAGATGTGATCGCAAGGAAGCAGGGAAGTGACGAAGAACATGCGATCAAAGTTATGGGGAAGACTGATAAATTAAACCAGATAACGATCATAGATGGAAAACTTCCACAAGCATCGGGAGAATGTCTGGTAGATGAATGGTATGCCCAGCAAAATGATCTGAAAACAGGGGATGTTTTAAATTTGTCTTCTGGAAATGAAGATGATCTTAAGGATACTCTGAAAGATACAACCTATAAGATCACAGGAATCGGAAGTTCATCAGAATATCTTTCAAGATCCAGAGGAAGCACTGGCATTGGAACGGGAACGTTGTCAGGCTTTATTGTGGTGCAACCATCAGAATTTTCCTCAGATATCTATACAGAAGTTTATCTGACTGCGAAGGGAGCGAAGCAAGAGAGAGCCTACAGTGATGCTTACAAAAACAAAGTAAAACAGCTGGAAGAAGAGATCAAAGATATTTCCAAAATAGAAAATGAGAAACGGTTAAAATCTGTTCAGAAAGAAGCCGAAGAGAAGATCGACAAGAAAGAAAAGAAATTCAAAAAAGAACGAAAAAAAGCATATAAGAAACTAGATCAAGCCGAGAAAAAGCTAAAGAAATCCAGACAAAAGATCAAAGATTCCAAAGCAAAATTAGCGAAAAGCAAGAAAGAGATCTCTGATGGAGAGCAGCAGATCAAGAATGCAAAAGCTCAGTATCAGTCAGGGATTAGACAGATTCAGAATGCCAGAAAGCAGTTAAAGACACAGAAACAAACAATTCGGTCAAAAAGCAAAGAATTAAAAACACAGGAGGCAAAGCTAAAGACACAGGAGAAGAACTTACAGACAAAAGAACAGCAGATTCAGGGTGCCATGCAGGCTGGAATGATCTCACAGGAAGAAGCGAAAGCTTCCTTAGCACAGATTAATGCAGGAAAAGAACAGATCAAGACAGCAAGAAGCAAGATCAATGCAGGGAAAAAACAGATCAGCAGGGCAAAGACAAAGATTGCAAAGGCTGAAACAACCTTGGATCAAAAAAGTAGCCAGCTAAAGAAAGCAAAGCAAACGATCAAAACAAATGAAGCAAAATTAGTATCAGCAAGAAAACAGATCACCTCCGGAGAAAAAAAGATTGCAAAAGCAGAATCAAAACTTTCATCCGGGGAGAAAAAATTAAAGAGATCAAGAAAGAAAGCAGAAAAGAAATTCAAGGAAGCCGAGCAGAAGATTGCAGATGCCAGACAGGATGTTAAGGATATCAAGAAAGGGAAATGGTATGTCTTAAACCGTGAGAAGATGCAGTCTTATGTGGAATACGGACAGGAAGCAGACAGAATTGCAGCGTTAGGACGAGTGGTACCGGTCATCTTTTTCTTAGTTGCAGCACTGGTAAGCTTAACAGCGATGACACGTATGGTCGAAGAGCAGAGAACACAGATCGGTATGATGAAAGCATTGGGATACAGTGGAGTTCATATTGCAATGAAATATGTGACCTATGCCCTCGCAGCAACGCTTAGTGGAAGTATTCTAGGGGCAGTGATCGGTGAAAAACTGCTTCCATGGATCATCATTAACGCTTATAAAATGATGTATACAGGACTGGGAGATGTCTATACGCCATTAGAGATCGAATATTCTGTGATGGCAGGTGGACTGGCGGTTGGAGTTGTTGTTTTAGCAGTATTATCTGCATGTTATAAAGAATTAAGAGAAAAACCTGCACAGCTGATGCGTCCAGTTGCTCCAAAAGAAGGAAAAAGGATTTTGTTAGAACGGATTCCATTTATCTGGAAACGATTAAGTTTTATCTGGAAAGCAACGATGCGAAACCTCTTCCGCTACAAGAAGAGATTCTTTATGACGATCTTTGGAATCGGCGGATGTATGGCATTATTACTCTTAGGATTTGGAATCAAAGATTCGATTTCAGCAATCTCAGAAAAGCAGTATGGGGAGATCATTACTTATGATTTCTCAATCACACACAAAGACGGGATCAGCGAGACAAAGAAAGAAGATCTGATCCAGTATGCAAAGAAACAAGAACATATGACAGATTTGATAGAAGTAAGCGAATCTGCAGTGACGATCCGTGCTAATGGGAAAAAACAGGATGCAACGATGATCCAGCCAATGTCCAAAAAAGATCTGAATGGCTATATCAGCCTTCAGGATCGAAAGAGTAAAACAAAGTATCAGTTAGATGATGATGGGATCATCTTAACAGAAAAGGCAGCGTCCCTGCTTGGTGTGAAAAAAGGAGATTCGATCAAGATCCAACGGTCTGGAGATAAACAGATCACAGCAAAAATAAGTCAGATCACAGAAAATTACATGCAGCATAAAGTCTACATGACACCAAAACTTTATGAGAAACTGTATCATAAAAAAGCACAAACGACAGGTATATATTGTATTGAAAAGAATATATCTAAGAAAAAGATGCAGGAAAATGGAAAACAGATTCTTGCAAGAGATGAAGCCTCAACACTGCATTTTTGTGCCGACGATGAGAAGACAATGTCAGATATGGTCAATAACTTAAATATTGTGGTGGTTGTTCTGATCGTATCTGCAGGACTTCTTGCATTTGTGGTATTATATAACTTAAATAACATTAACATTTCCGAGCGTAGAATGGAACTTGCAACGATCAAAGTTCTTGGATTCTATGACGGTGAAGTCGGAGCGTATGTGTATCGAGAGAATATCCTTTTAACGATCCTTGGAACGATCGCAGGAATTATTTTAGGAATTATTTTACACAAATACGTAATCTTCACAACAGAAGTTGACTTGATCATGTTTGGAAGGCAGATTTATGTGCAAAGCTATATTTACAGTATTTTACTAACAATCGCTTTTTCGATTCTTGTAAATGCCTTCGTGTATTTCCAATTGAAGAAGATCGATATGGTTGAATCGTTAAAAAGCACAGAGTGACAGAAAGGAAAAGAGACTATGAAAATGAACGAATTAATGATTTATCAAGTGTTTCCACTAAGAGCATTAACAGATGGGCAGCCATCTCATGGAATTCTCGAGATGATAGACTGGATTCCACATATTAAAAAATTAGGAATGAATGCAGTATATTTTTCACCTGTATTTTCATCCAGTGATCATGGATATGATACAAAAGATTATCAGGAGATCGATGAGAGACTTGGAACCAATGAAGACTTTAAAAAAATGTGTGATGCCATGCATGAAGAAGGAATCCAGGTGATCTTAGACGGGGTATTTAATCATGTCGGAAGAGAGTTCTTTGCATTTGAAGATGTGAGAGAAAAGAAATGGGATTCTCCATATAAAGATTGGTTCTATATTAATTTTGATGGGAATAGCTGCTATGATGATGGATTCTGGTACGAAGGATGGGAAGGACATTTTGAACTGGTCAAATTAAATCTTGACAACGAGCAGGTTAGAAATTATTTATTAGAATCTGTCGGAATATGGATCGATAAATTAGGGATTGATGGATTAAGACTGGATGTTGCTTATATGTTAAACCGCAATTTCATGAAAGTGTTGGTTGACTTTGTTCACAGCAAGAAACCAGAATTTTTGATGATCGGAGAAATGCTTCATGGTGATTACACACAGCTTGTCAATCCAGAGCTGTTGGATTCTGTGACAAATTATGAATGTTATAAAGGTTTGTATTCAAGTTTCAATACACACAATATGCATGAGATCGGATATTCCCTAAACCGTCAGTTTGGACCAGAAGAATGGACGTTGTACAAAGGACTTCCATTATATAATTTTGTAGATAACCATGATGTGGAGAGAATCGCAAGTCAGTTAGAGGATAAAGAGCATTTACCATTGATCTATGCAATGGAATTTGCGATGCCAGGAGTTCCGGGTGTTTACTATGGAAGTGATGGGAATGGAAGGAAGAAAGAACAGGGAAGTGATGACAGCCTGCG
>ENA-OQBV01000310-OQBV01000310.1-human-gut-metagenome-genome-assembly--contig:-NODE-310-length-28437-cov-17.511162_pt1 | contig 28437 bp, 23 predicted proteins | sample MGYA00242750_ERZ504559 | MGnify/ENA primary metagenome ERZ504559 (study PRJEB26092, sample SAMD00036230) | human gut metagenome | host: Homo sapiens | study: EMG produced TPA metagenomics assembly of... | reverse complement strand
TTTTAGAACAGTTGCGGAATCAATGCGTGAGTTTATTGTTAGCTACTTTTCAAAAAAAGGGTATGATAAGAAAGTTTTGTCAAAGTGGACAAAAAATTGTGTTGGTACAGTACATACTTTTCAAGGTAAAGATGCGAATGAGGTGCTTTTTGTATTGGGTTGTTCAAATAAAAGTGAAGGAGCAATGAATTGGGTGGTAAAGAAAGCCAATATACTTAATGTTGCGTGTACTAGAGCAAAGTATAGAATAGCATTTATTGGTAATATAAATGATTGGAAAGATAAAAAGTATTTTGAGGATTTTATTACGGATTTAATAGATATAATACAATGATGTTGATGTAAAAAACGCAAATTGAAGTATGTCATTGGTGTTTTAATTTCATTGTGCAATCTAAGAAAATTTGTTACTTCAGTGATGAGGGTCAAATAGTTCTTTTAAGTTATGGTGGTCATTGTCTGCTTATGTAACTAATTCGATGATCTCATTATGATTTTTCATTCGTATATTGTTGATGATTTTTTACTTTATCTTTTAAATAGACAAAGTTATAACATTTGCACCACAATAAGATACAATGAAAATGATAACAGGGGTGAGTAAGATGTGTTGTGATGGTGTCATACAATATTTAAAGGAAGAAAAGGTTTCTATACTTATAAAAGATCAACATACATGTTTAGATTTGAATGATAGTAATAGGTATGTTTTAAAGAAGGGTATTGTTAAAGTGAGTTTGATCATGCAAGATGATCGTTAATTTAATATCACCTATCTACAAGGTCCGGATGTGGTTAGTTTATATTGTGATTGTTTGACACAATTTAGAAATTGTCTTCCAAAGATTCGTATTGAGAGTGAACAAGCAGAGTTTTATTGTATTTCAAAAGAAGAATTCTATAAGCGAGTTAAAGAGGATACGAACCTTCAAAATTATGTAAATACATACTATCGCAATCAATTAAAACTAGCCTTCACAAGAGAACAAGTGATGATCATGAATTCAAAGGCAGGCGCGGTATGTTCTTGGTTATATCGTCTGGCAAGTTTATTTGGCATTCAAACACAAAAGGCCATGCAGGTCACAAATGAGGATATTGCGAATTTTTGTGGGATTACAACACGTAATAGTGTGAATCGAGTGATTCGTGGTTTAAAAGAAAAGCATATCATTCAAGTTAAAAATAATCGAATTATTGTTTTAGATATGGACTATTTAAAGCAATTTGCAGAGTAGGGTAATTAAAAACCAATGCCATTAAGTTAAGCCTTGATACAATTTTATATCCAGGCTTTTAATCGTATTGCAGATAAAAATATGATGTTTTTGTATTGAACAGAACTTTGATATTACGCTGATATTTTCTATCTGGTCTTATGGGGGCCAGATATTTTTTTATTCTATTCATCAGTTCTTATGTACCAATTAATTTTCTTAATTAAAGCCTCATATTTGTTATGGCAGTAGATAGATTCACTATGTAATTTATTACATGTATATCATGGAGTATCAAAAAAATGTTGCCTCTGTATTATTGCGAATACGAGTATAGATTTAATCACAGAAAGTTCAGATTCATCATGAATAAAATCAAGGATTATATTACACAGTTTGGAGTAGCCATTAAAAAATGATTCGTGATTTTGTGGACCAATATGCCATGGCTAGAGGACTTGAAATTTCCTAGGGGTGTCAGAAGGGTACTTACAAAATAAAAAATATACTATATGGCTTATGATTCATTGCTTATTGGATTGTTTGTTATAGAGATGAAGAATTCTTTTAACCACATGTTAAGATCACGAATATCTTTGATAAATGAAATGACATCTTCTTTTGCTTGTATATAACCAATTTCTTGAAATCGAGAGATTAACATAGTTTTTTCATCATCACATGCAATTTCATCATATCTATTTACTTGCACAAATCAGTAATTCGTTTGCATAAATTAGTGGATTTTAAACGGGGGGGGGTGGACTTATTAATATATATAAAATACTATATATAAAGCATAAATGAACCGATTCCAAGCTAATTTAGATGTAAAATTACTTAGAGAGCGTTGTTGTAAGCGCATACGATACGATGTAAAATTATTACAACTCATTAATTGATTTTCAGAATTAAATTAAAACAATTTTAGAATATGAAATATGTGCTTATATAACATTATGTTTATATAAGAAATAGTATTATGAGGATTAAAAATGGGTTTGTTAAGTGATATTAATATTGTATAAAGATTCTTTTATATAATATTAAGATTGTAAGCAGTGAATATAGCTGTGGTTATATGTTATGAGAAATCAATAGTATTTTACTTTATTTGTACAAATTAGTAGTGTTGTTTGTATTTTTTATTTTCATTAATTTTTTAAAAATCTGACATATAACCCAAAATGCTTAAAACGCACTAAATACGTTGGGTTAAGACACTTTAATTGAAATAAATATAACCGTTTAAAATATTTCAAAAAAACCGTTTAAAATATTTCAAAAAAAGCGCTTGCAATCGATTTTACCTTTATGTAAAATACAAATCGAAAATTTTTACTTGTATGAATGTATTTATAACGTAATAGTTAGATTTACTTAAGATAAAGTAGAAATGCATATATCAACGAATTAACAAAAGATGATGCATGTTCATCTTAATATAATCTTAATGTGTGGATAGGGATATGGATAAGAAAGATTTAAGATATTTAAAACGAAAAGAATTGATTGACTTGATTGATAAGATGCAGACGGATAGTGATCTTGTGTCTAATGAAGAGGTCAAGGAAGAGCTTAGTCGTTTAAAAGAGAGAGAAAGATATTTAAAAAAAGTACAGAAGACATTGAGTATACTTGTTGTCGTGGCTGCTATTTCTGTATTGGTGGCAACACTTTGGATGCCAGTACTAAAGATTTATGGTTCGAGTATGGATCCGACTTTAGAGAATGGGCAGATTGTAGTGTCTATAAAAACTAAGAAATTAAAGTCGGGTGATGTTGTAGCTTTTTGGCAGGGAAATAAGTTATTGGTAAAGCGTGTTATAGCTAGTCCTGGTCAAAAGGTGGATATAGATGTGAATGGAAAGGTGTTTGTGGATGGCAAGGCTATTTCAGAAACCTATTTGGATAGTGAGTCACTTGGAAATACAGACATAGACTTTCCACATCAAGTAGAAGAGTCTCGATGGTTTTGTATGGGGGATAATCGAGAGAGTTCGATTGATTCGAGAAGTGCTGTAATTGGAGATGTTTCAAAAGAACAAATTGAGGGTAAAGTATTATTTTCAGTTTGGCCTTTAAATAAAATTGGAATTGTAAAGTAATAGAAAGTAGGTGAGATTGTGCAGGAGTATTTAAGGCGTTTATTAGAAGACAAAGCGCGCTTAAAAAAATGGAAAAAGATCATGATAGCACTTTCGTGTATTGTGGTCGTATGTACTGTTTATGCACTATCTTTACCTGCTCAAACATTAGCTTGTGATAAGGAAGAGCATACGCATACGGCTGAGTGTTATGATGAAAACAATGCATTGATTTGTGAAAAGGAAGAACATACACATACGGATGATTGTAACAAACAAGAAGAAGTAAATGAAGCAAATGAAGTAAATGAACAAGAAGAAAGTAGCGATGTCAAGGATGAGTCAGAAACACAAAATAAGGATGAACAAGAATCACAAGTAAGTGAAGAAGAGACAACAACTACAACAGAAACAACAATGCAACCGTTTGATTTAAGTTCAGAAGCAAATAAAGGTAAGATTACTGATGTTCAATTCACTTATAAAAAAGATGGTGTGAAACATGTAGTTAAACCAAATGAGAATGTTAATGTGAGTACACAAGATAATTTGAATATGACTTACAAATTATGGTTTCAAGATATTTCTGCAAAGACTTTGAAAGATTGTGGTGGTATTATCAAGTATCAACTTCCTGAAGGATTTAAAATTAGAAATACGATACAAACAAATATTGAAGGAGATAATAATATTCTTGGAACTATGGTTGTTAATACAGATGGTTTGGTTACGATTACTTATGACCCAACATCTTTGCCTGGTTTAAGTGATAATCAAACACTTACTGGTAGTTTTGAAGTAGAAGCTCAAATTGATATGAATAAGATTGATTCAAGTACTGGTGAAGTAACAATCACAACACCAAAGGGCGATATTACATTAAATTATGGACTGGATTATAAAGAACATTATGGAAGTGTTAGTGTAGATAAGAGTTGTGAAAAAGAAGCTACTAGTGATTATATAAAATATACAATTACATTAACTGCGGGTGATGATGGTTATCAAAATGTATATGTAGTTGATCAATTTACAAAGGGTAAAGATTTAGTTAAATATGTAGATATTAATCTTACTGAAACTACACTTAATGAGAGGGTGAATGAGCAACAGCCTTATGAAACTAGAAAAACTGCGGTTAAAGGTACAATTTATAAAACGAATTTACCTAGTTCAGATCAGAAAATTCCGAATGCAGTAACAAGTATTACTAATCCCGAAAGTTTTGTGTGGAAGATTGCTGAGATGGAACCGAATGAAGTTCGAACATTGACTTATTATGTCAAACTAATTGATACAACTGAAAATTTGTATAATAAACAATACGATATTGTAAATAACGCTCAGGTTTATTCGAGAAAAGATAATAGTTCACAAGTTTATAGCAAGGGCAATAAAGAATTTACGTTCACACCAACTATCACTATCGATACGAATGTTATGAAAAAAAATATTGTAACACAGAATGGAAATAATTATATAAAAGATCAAGATGGTAATTATCTAGTCAATTATCAAATTGAATTTAATTATGGTTCAAACAACAATGTTTCTATAAAGGAATTTCAATTTAGAGATAGTTTAGATGACGATATTTTTACAGATCCTAAAATGCTTCCATATATTTCTTTTGTAGAGAATTCAATTGTCTTACATGTTAAAAAAGCAGGAGATACAGGGTATAAAGAATATAAAGGTAATGCCATAAAGGTTGGTTGGGCAAAAGGAAATGATACTTATTCAACAACATATAAAGATGATTCTACGCGTTTTAAAGTATATAAGTTAAACGATGAATCAATCACAATCAATCCTGGAGATTCTTATTATGTGACTTATACTTTAAAAATCAAACCAGAAGTCTATGCAGCTATGCAGTCGAATAGTGTAACAATAAAGAATCGTTACTTTTCGTATAGTGGAGATAAACAGCTAAATAGAGTATTTAATGATAAGTTGATTTTAAATGAGCGTAAATGGGTAGATAAGAGTGTTGCAGAACCGACAACAGCAGAAGAGACTGTTAATATGAAAGGCACAAAATATAATTATCAATTAAATGAGGATTCGAGTGCTGAACAATCATTTACAGTGCCTGCAGGAAGTTACAAGTATACAGTTAATATCAATAAGACAGATAAAAATAAGACGGATGGAAAGTTTAATATAACGAATGTTACATTAACAGATACATTGGACAAGGATGTAATGAAGTATGTTGGTTATATGAAAATAATGGCTTATGATACTCAAAATAATGTGGTTGAAACAAAATGGGTCAACATTGATAAGCAACATAGTTTTAATTTAAAACTATCTGATATTGGTTGGAAAGATAATTGTTATTCATATACGTTTGAGTATTATGCGACTCCTAATGATTTGAGTTCTCTTACAAGTGCAAAAGTAAATAATACATTTACTTTAAAAGGAGATGTGAAAAGAGGAGTAGATGGTAAAAATTTTCCTTTTACGAATGTAAGTTCATCTAGTGCAGTTACGCTTGAGGGTTCTTATAATTTAAATGTAAATAAACAGGCGTGGTATTATGAGAAGCCTAATCAAAATGCGACTGAATGGCAAAATGGTAAGCATTATTGGGTGATAGAAGTTAATGGTTCTAAGATTCGAAAAGATACACAAATCAAGGATGAAATTAGTGATGCTTCAGAAACAGATGAAATAAGTTCTTATTTGCATAATGATTCTTTGGTGGGTGTCTATAAGGGAGATCTTAAGAATTTAAGTAATAAAAAAATAGAGGATTTGCCAGAAAATTTAAAAATTGGTGAAGAGTATTATAAAACTGACTATACAAATAACAAGGGATTTACTGGTGGTAATAATTATAGCGAATTGGTTTTAACTACAAAGAAAGATATTGATTTACAAGAGAATGAAAAAATATATATTGTAGTAAGAACAGAACCTCAAGAACTACCTACTGAATATCGAGCTACGTCTAAATATAAAAATAGTGTATATGTTAAACATATAAATGATGCGGATTTTACAAAATATGGTGAGGCAAGTCAAGAACTTTATGGTGGTAATTATATTTTAAAAGAGTTGGGCCAAACTTTTGAATGTAGGAATGGTAAATATATAAATATTTCTAAAGGTAAAGATACGGATAATCCGGAAAACAAAATTGTTAAAGATAAACTGATTGGTGATGGTATATATGCATCATGGGCTTTTAAAGTTAATTATGGTGGTGACTTAAAAGGGGATTATAGAGTACTAGAAACAATTCCTGATGGTATGGAACTTTCATATATACGTATCAAGTGGAAAGGTGATCTTGCAAAAGATATTATTTCAAAGCCAATCACAAATCATGGTGATGAATGGAAAGAAATGACAATCAAAGCAGATGGTGATGGTCCAACTAATAAAGATATAACAACTACCTATTATGTGAATGGAAATCAAGCTTTAATTCAATTAGGTGAATTTAAAGGAATACATGCTAGAGATGATTATTCAGTCGATGTTCAAGTCGTATGTAGAGTAACAGATCCAGACGTATTGCTTGGTGGAAGGGAAAAAACTTTTAATAACAAGGTAATGTTGCAAAGTGCAGATGGTACAAAGGATTATGTTTCGGCAAATGCAGATGCAAAAATATCAAATATAAAAGTATTACATAAAACACATATTCATAAAGAGAATAGTCCAAAAATTGATTATACAATTACGGCAAATGAATTTGGGCAAACATTATTAAAGAATACGACAGATAAATTGACGTTAGTGGATGAGATGAGTCCAAATCTTGTTTTAGATCCTGATTCAATTAAAGCTAAAAATATTAAGGATGATAAGGATGTTAAAATAGAGAAAATATATGATTCAAAAACAAATATACTTGAAATTCAAATTCCAGATGGTACACCAGTAAGAATTACTTATACTTGTAAAGTAAAGGTTGCACCAGACACTGATGCACAAGTTTCAAATAATGTATATTGGAAGAATTATTCGCAAAAAGGTGGCGTGAATGATGAGATCAAACAATTCAGGTATGATTTGAAGGCGAGCGGAACTCTAGGAATTGAAACGCATCCTCAATTAAAAATCGTAAAACATGATAATACATTAAAACCGTTAAGCGGAGCTAAATTTGAGGTTTATGAATGTAAATTGGAGAATAAAGAAATAAAACATACTTCTAGAAATCCAATTACAGTTACATCAGGCGCTGATGGTACAGTAAAAATACTAACAGATAAATTCCAAATGGATTTTAATACTATCTATGAGGTAAAAGAAACTGATACTGTAAATGGATATATTTTGGATAATACTTCATATTACATTATGCGTGCAAAGAAAGAAGATAGTAGTAATGATTATTCTGACTATGTAAAAGAATATATAAAAATAGCATATCAGAACAGCAGAGATCAACATTATATAGTTGCGTATGATAAAGATTATTTCTTAGTGGAAATATACAATGCACAAATGGGTATTACGGTTAAAAAACAATTTACAAACAATGCTGCTGAAACTGATAAAAGACCAGTGAGTGGTACTTATAACTTTGGATTGTATGATAAACCTAATCCTCAAAGTACAGAAAAACCATTAGATACTACATATATTACGTATGGACCTAATGATTCAGAAGATATTAAGTCAGCAAAATTCAAGAATCCAGTTGATCTAACCAAAACATATTACGTTTTTGAATTGGATCAAAATGGACAACCGATTAAAGCTTCTGATGGTGAAGCTACAATAAATTCAATGCAATATAAAGTAGTTTATGAAAGCAACTCAGAAGCTACAAATATTGCAAATGCCGCAAAAGTCGGTAATACGGTTACTGTTACAAACAAGAGCCGTACAAAAATACTACCTTCAACAGGTGGTACTGGAAACCTGATTTACAGGATGTCAGGAACAGCCCTAGTGGTTGTAGGAGTGATAAGCCTGTCAATTATAGATAAAAAAAGAGAAAAAAGAAAGTAGGAGAAAGTAATGAAATTAATTAAAAGATTGCAGCCATTATGTTTGCGTTCATGATGGTATTCTCATTAAGCACAAACGTAAAAGCAAAAGTAGGAGTTAATACTAAGCAAGGTAGTATTACAATTGAAAATGCAAAAAAAGAAGAAACTTACAAAATTTATAGAATTTTAGATTTGGATAGTTATAAGTATTCAGATGAAAATAATGAGAATAAAGAGGGAAATTACTCATATACATTAAAGCAAGATGGAACTGATGTAAAAAATGCTAATCAATGGCAAAATTTTGTTAAAGAAAATGCGGATGGTAATGGAAGCAATTTCTTTAAATTAACTGATGAAAAATATGTTACAGTAACTGATAAATATAAAAATAATGGAGAAGATATTGCGAAAGCTGCATTGACATATGTTCAAGATCCTAATCATAATATTGAAGCCGATGTTTCTTATACAGCTACAGAGGATGGAAAATATACATTTGGAAATTTACCTTTAGGATATTATTTGGTTGAGTCAAGTATCGGTGCAGTTTGTAATTTAACTACAACTAATCCAAGTCAAAATATTCAAGTTAAATACACAGAACCCACTGTAGAAAAAAATATTTTATCAAATGATGAAAAATTAGTAAAAAATACATCAGCTAATATTGGAGATCCAATTCATTATCAAGTAAAAATTACACTTGGACAAGGTGCAAAAAATTATGTATTCCATGATCAGATAGATGATGGTTTGCAATATAACGAACATAAAAATAAAGTATGGGTTATGATAACTAAAGAAGATAATACACCGATAGCAGATGATAACAATAGTTATACAATTGATTATGCGGCAGATAAAAAAAGTTTTACTTTAAATTTTAAAGATTCATTTATTCAACAATACTCTGAAAATCAATCATTGATTTTGACTTATATTGCTACAGTAACTAAAGAAGCAAAAGTGGATACAGCTCTTAAAAATATAGCATATCTAAATTATGGTAATAATCAGAAAACTGGTGATCAAGTTGCTAATGTATGGACATATAAAATTCCAGTATTTAAATATTATGTTAAAGGTTCTGGAAAATGGTCAACCGATGTACCTTTAGCTGATGCAACTTTTAATTTATATGAAGGTAGTGAGACTCCTGATAAGTTAATGAAATTTTCTAAAGACGAAAAGGGTTATACAATTGATATAAATAAAAGTGAAACAAGTAGTGCAGATTTAGTATCAGATGATCAGGGATACATTAATATTAATGGTTTAGCAACCGGAACATATATTCTAAAAGAAACAAAAGCTCCACATGGATATAATAAATTGACTAAGGCAATTAATATAAAAGTGGAACAAAATACAGATGGTACTAAAAAAATCACATATGATGATGTAACTAATCCTGTTAGAGACGTCAGGGTAGAAAACAAATCAGGTACATTACTACCTTCTACTGGTGGTATGGGTACAACACTAATTTATTTGATCGGTGGAGCATTAGTACTAGGTTCTGGATTTGTTTTGGCTAACAAAAAAAGAGCGAAAGCTAAATAATTGAATTGAATGAATTTACGTTGTTGAGGGAGTGTTCTACATTCTCTTAACAACAGTAAAAAGAGGATTGTAGCGAATGTTTGTTACAGTCCTGTTCTTACTGTTGTGGAATAAAAAGGATAAAGGATATGAAACGGATCAAGGAAATTGTAGTCGTCTTATTTGTTTTTGCGTTTGTGTTATGTGATAGTGTAAGCACAAATGGTATGGGTGGATCGATTATTATTGATAATGCGATTGATGGCAAGATGTATACGATTTATAAGATGTTGGATTTGGAAAGCTTTGATGGGGATAACTATTCTTATACGATTTCTTCTTCTGAGTGGGATGAATTCTTTGATTCTGGTGATGGTCGTTTCTATTTTGATGTGAATTCGAATGGTGGTGTAGCTTTTGTTGGGGATGAGCAGAGTATGGATTTGGTTGCTCAAAGGGCATTGGCTTATGCGAAATCTCATGAGAGTATTACGAAAAAAAGTCAACGGGCAGTTGGAGGTATTGTTGAGTTTAAAGATTTAGATTTGGGTTATTATTTAGTGGATTCAAGTGTAGGTGTTCTTTGTGGTTCGTGTTGAAGAGAAGAATGAAAAGCCTACTTTATCGAAGTATGTGAAGATGGATGGTACGGATTCTTTGGGTAAGTATGCTGCGGCTAGTATTGGTGATGTGGTGTATTTTACGAGTGTTATAAGGAATTTTAAAGGTGCTGAAAATCTTGAACTTACGGATGTGATGGAGAAGGGGTTATCGTTAAATTTGGATTCAATTGTTGTTTCTTTGGTTAATGATAATTTGATTATAGGTTTAAATGAAAATGAGCATTATAGTGTATTGGATTTAAAAAATGGATTTGAGGTTTTATTTACTTTTTATGGTTATAGAATTTTAGAAAAACATTGTATGGATTGTGATATAAGTATCTCGCATAGTGCCATTATTAATAAGGATGCATGTACCAATAATGCGAATGTGGCTAGTTTGAAATATGGTGATCATCTTGTGTCATTATCGGATAAGGTGAATGTTGGTGTATTGAGTATTCCAGTGTTTAAGTGTTCGGTGAATAGAGTTGGACTTGAGGGTGCTGAGTTTAGTTTGTATACAAGTGAAGTGGATGCATTGAATGATGTGAATTGTATTCGTTTTATTGAAACAAAGGATTCTAATGTGTTTCAAAAGTCTGATTTAGGTCAAGAAACTATAAAAACGGATAGCAGTGGTTGCTTTGTTCTTTCTGGTTTGAAGTCTGGAAGGTATTTTCTTAGGGAGGTTCAGGCTCCTAGGGGATACAATAAATTGAGTGATGTTGTTACTGTTGTGGTGAATCCTGTTGTTGGTTCTTCGAATGAAATTATGGGTCCGTCTTTCCTTGTTTTTCATGGCATGAATGTGGGTAAGGCTGAGGTTGAGGTTGAAGTTCAAAATCGGAGTGGTAGTTTATTACCTTCTACAGGTAGTGTTGGAACAAGGTCTATTTATTTAATTGGTTTTGTATTTGTGCTTGTTTCGTTTGTATTATATAGAAAGTTTAATGATTAGTTTTTTTTTGTTGTTAGGGGAATGGATTGTAAGATGAAGAAACATATTTCAACTATAATTGCGATACTTGTTTTTGTGACTGGCTTATCGTTGTTATTGTATCCTACTGTTAGTAATTATTGGAATTCTTTGCATCAAAGTCGTGTTGTGGCAAATTATTCGGATGCTTTGGCTAAGATGGATCAAAAAAAGAAGCAGGCTGAGATTGATCGGGCTGTTGAATATAATGCTGGGTTAATAAATAATGGTGGTCGATTTACTCCAAGTGATTCTGAGCTTAGTGAATATAAGAGTCTATTAAATGCGGATGGTACGGGTATGATGGGATATGTTACGATTCCTAAGATTCAGGTGAAGCTTGCGATTTATCATACGGTAGATGAGTCTGTGTTGCAGATAGGTGTGGGTCATTTAGAAGGTTCGAGTCTTCCTGTAGGTGGTGCTAGTACGCATTGTGTTATTTCATCTCATAGAGGTCTTCCGAGTGCAAAGTTATTTACGGATTTGGATAAGCTTAAAAAGGGTGACTATTTTTATTTACATGTATATGATAAGGTGCTTGCATATCAAGTAGATAATATCGCAATTGTTGAGCCGAATGATTATGGTTTATTAGAAATTGAAGAAGGTAAGGATTTATGTACATTATTTACTTGTACGCCTTATGGTATTAATACACATCGATTACTCGTTCGTGGGCATCGTGTAGAGAATATGATGGATGAGAAGAATTTAACGGCAGATGCTGCGAAGGTGAATCCTTTGGTTGTGGCTAGTGTCATTGGTTTGATTTTGTATGGTATTGGGTATGTTGTATATCGAATGAAAAGGAAGGGAGTGTAGGTGATGAAAAAAGGAATTTATTTTATATTCATTTCGTTATTGTGTTGTCTTTTGCCTACAACTCTATTCGCAAAAAGTGATTTGATGAATTTGGATGTTTCTTGTCCAGTATCGGATATGCAGGTATCTTTATATCGTGTAGCGGATGAGAATTATAAATTGACAGGTGTATTTTCGAATTATTCTGTTGATTTAAAACAAGATGTACAAGGGGCTGCCAATGCATTAGAGAATCGTATTTTAATGGATGGCATTGAGGCAGATGCTTATGCTACTTCTGACTCTTCTGGTAAGGCTAGTTTTTCTGGTTTAGAATCCGGTATTTATTTAGTGGTAGGAAAAGAAGTTGAATCGAATGGTGTATTTTATATGCCACAAGTATCCTTAGTTTCTTTAAGTGGCGATTTAAGTGTGGATTTAAAGTATGAGACTAGTAATAAGGCGAGTCGTATTCATGTATTAAAGGTATGGAAGAAGGATAATAAGAAGTCTCGTCCTAAATCGATTGAGGTATGTTTATTAAGGTCAGATGGTATAGTGGTTGATAAAGTGAAATTAAATTCGGATAATCAATGGTCTTATACTTGGGATTCTCTATCAACTTTGTATACATATAGTGTAATGGAAACAAGTGTTCCTTCAGGATATAAGGAGAGTTGTTTTAGGGAAATGGATAGTGTTGTTTTAACAAATACGGGTAGTTATACGGATAAGAAGAAAGAGAAAAAGGATGATGAGCTTGCTTTCACGGGACAGTTATGGTGGCCAGTTCCTGTTTTATTGTTTGTTGGACTTGTTTTATTTGGCTTAGGACGCCAGTTGCGTAATGAGAAATAAAATAGGAAGAATCATATATTGTATAGGTATTGTTTGTATAATTCTATCGTTATCTTTGTGTTCTTATAATGTCTATGATTCGTTGCGTTCTTATTATGTTTCAAAACATATGATGAGTGAGTATCATCCTGTAAAGGCTTCTTCTGGAATAGTGCCAGACTACGTATTAAATCCAGATATGGAAATGCCTGAAGAAAAAGTGGATGGAATACCTTGTGTTGGTATTCTTGAAATTCCTAGTTTGAATTTAAAGCTTTGTGTAACAAGTACATTTAGCTATGAATATATGAAGAAACTTCCTTGTAGGTATTATGGAAGTATTTATAAGAATAATATGGTAATTGCAGCTCATAATTCTTGGTTTCATTTTGGTAGGTTAAATACTTTGCATAATGGTGATAAAATCATTTTTACAGATGTGAATGGAAATAGTTTTGAATATGGAGTGGATGCGATAGAGGCTCTTAAACCAAATAGTGTAGAGGCTGTAACAAATGGTAAATGGCCATTAACTCTATATACTTGTACGTTGGATGCGCAGTATAGGGTGGTTGTAAGGTGTAAATGACAGGTAAAAAAAGGAGAGTTCTATAATTATGATTTTTAAGTTAATTAATTTAAATGAGGTTGGTTATATTTTTGCTTTATCTATGCAAATTGTTGCATCTTTTTTGCTTTTTAGAAATGTTTTCAAAGGGAGAAATGTCATTGTTAAGGAGTTTTTTAGAGGATTATCTTTGAAAGCCACTTTAGATGATATTTTAGAATATGATGAAAGTGAACTTAAAGAAAATTTCCTCGAGGTTTATTCTAATAATTGGGCACTGCTTCTTTTTATAATTGGTAATTTTTTAAGCATGGGAGTTGATAAAGGTGATTTGAATACTATACAAATAATTATTTATGTTTTTATCCTTTCTTTTGTATTATATGTGGTAATTAGTATACTCTTTGTTAATGTTATGGCTAATAAAAAAGTATCTAAGAAAGTAACTCGTGAAGAACTTGAAAAACTAGGCATAATATCAAATAAAAACTGTATTATGAAAGAAAATGTGAGCCTTCAAACACAAGATGAAATAAGTTGTGATTCAATAGGTTATAATAGTGGAAAGAATAGTAAATATATAATAAAACTAAATCGTGCTTTAACTTTATACAAAAGTATAGAATATTCTGATGAAAAGTATATTAAAAATGTGAACCTATATAGAACAATTAAGTTTAAAGTAAGACAATTTTATATGAGTTATAAAGTAGCAATCATACATTTAATTTTGACATTTATTATGTTTCGAATGGTTGTATATATTTATGCGAGTGTAGATGACCCTAAACTTGAAACTACTTTTTCGGTTTTTGTATTCACGTTGGTTCTTAGAATGTTTGATATAAGCTTTGGTAAAGCTGATGAAGGTGTGCACAGGGTATCGAAAGTTGAAAAAGAGTTGTACGAAATAGCTTTAGATATATATGATCAATTATGTTTGGACCAAGATGATCAAGATAAAAGGGCATTAAAGGATTATATGGAAAGACGATTTCTAAATAAAAAATGACATGAATATCTAAATTTTTATTAACATCAAATTATTTATTGAAACATATAAAGTAGAATCTTATCCAGGTGATCTTTGTGTAGTTAATTTGTATGGGGTTAAGTGAATTTGATCTCCAGGATTTTAAAGGGTGGTATATACTCAAAACGGTTTATAGCTGATATTGGGCTCGGACAACATTTAGGTTTACCACCAGGCACATATTTAGATGTACACGAATAGAGACTATAACCTTGTTTCGTTTTTTTGATTGTATGAGCAGGAGAACGGAACTTTTCGACCCAGTCAGGATAGGTAACAAATCTTTTCGTAACAATAATGTACACCAATACATTATTAAAGTGCATAAAAAATATATAATCTTAAATCACTAAAATTTGAAGATTATTTCATGCGCAATCACTATCTACTATTAGCTTACTTGACTTTTAAAAAAAATACGGTATATTAATCTTGTAAGTGGCGTACCTAGTACGCTAGAACTGGTCCACCTGAAACGGAGGGGCCTTTTTGTTTTGTCATTTTATCTGATGATAGTTGGTTTGGTTAAATATATAAGAAAAATCGGTGGTTTGTATTCCATCGATTTTTATATGTTTCTTAAAATTTTATTTAAATATACTACTTGTTTTTTGTTGTAATCACATTTTGATAATTTTTGAAATTTTACACGACGAACGACATTAATTGAATGAATGTTTCCAGAAAAATATAAATCTTTTAGAAGAACTAAAATTTTAAATATTGCTTCTTCTTTCCCTTCATTTTGATACTTTAATAATACGGGTATTAATGGCTCATAGTGGTTAATATTATTTCGTATTTTTCTTATAAAATTAATGCTTGACGATAATGCATTAATTTCTCTATACGATACATTTTGTTTTTTATAAATTGTTTGACAAAAACTTAATCTATCTTGTATTTTTAGCATGTTATATAAAGCTAATACATCTCCTAATGATAGTGTATGAATGACTCCCCATATAGGAGGAACTGTGTTCTTGTCAAAATTATGTTGTATTAACAAATTTGAAGAGTAACCATGTGTAGTATTTAGTTTTAATATGGTATCTAAAGCACGTTTTCTATTTGCAATAATATTTTTGTTAGCTTGAACTTCTCTCATATTAGAATTATACATTTTATCAAAATACAATAAATCATAGCAATTTAAATGACAATTCAACTGTGAAATATTATGACAATGTTGAATTCTTTCAGCACTAGGTAAACAAGATGCTAATCGAGAAAGTTCGGAATAATCATTACATGATAAATTTGTATCTTTGAATTTTTCAGATAATTTTTCTGCAACATATGTCTTGAAGTGTTTCTCAAAACATTCGATGTACATGCTAAATTTATTGCTTATAAAATCATCTATCTTTGCTAAATTAATATATTCGGCAAAGTCACCATTTTCTTTGTATATATATTCTTGTCTCATCGTGTCAAAATTTGTGCAAATCAATCTTTTATACGGTGATACAAGTGTTGTATATCCTCTTTCATTAAATATATTTTCTGGAATTGTTTCACGATTTATATTTTTGTGAATTACTAATTCATCAATCAATTCCTCATTATTCATATATGGCTTCATAAGTCCAGTAACTCCTTATAATGATTATTTTATCATCTTTATACAGTAAAAAAAAGGGTATAAAACTTGGTTCGAAATATGTGTTCAAAGACTCATCTAACTAATCGTTGTTTTGGAATAAGGTGTGGAAAGAACCTCCAAAAAGTAGTCAAGCTACAGGGTATAAATATACAAATCCACATTCACATATTCAATTTTACAAATTAAAAACACCGTCTTCAACCACGGTTATAGAGGTTGAAAGAAAGGAGAAGTATGTTGTAAATGACCAGCTAGATGGATCAATTACAATATACCAAGTAAAAATTTGATATTATATCACGGAACAACTTTAAGTAGAGGAGATAATTAAAAATCATTGTATTAAACATGATATATCAAGAGTATGTACAAATACAGGAAAATTAGATTGTGATACAACTAATGGATATGTTTATTTAACGCCTAATATAGAAACCGCTTATTTTTATGGAAACCTAAACTCGCTTCGTTCTGAAAAAAAAGATGATTTAAAATATGTTTATATATTTAAAGTAGAAATCAATGAGGATAAATTATTGCCAGACTAATGATGAGTTAAAAATTAAAAAATTTAAAATGTAAAGATGTAAACTTGGAAAGAAAGTCTCGCAATTTGCAAAACTGTAACAGTTGATGAAGATGTTAATGTGAATAAAGCTGAGTATTTAATACTTCCAAATACTATGAATCATAAAGAAACAGAGGATAATCTTAACTTAGTTCGTGAACTGAGCAAATCTGAAGTACAAAGTTTAGATGCTAATGTTGTTTTGAAAGAGATTTTAAGTAAATGGAGTTGGCAAAAATTATAGTTTGTTTATAGCGGAATTTACGAACATAAATGGTAAAAAAATGTAAAATTTTGAGTGTTTAGAAATATCCAAATTTGATTATATTGATATCTTCCATAATTACTTTGAAAGATATATGCAATAAAATCTGATGGATTAATTGATTTTGATCTTAAGACTTCAAATGGTAATATATACCCAAAAAAATCTATATCTGATACTGGATTAGAAAATATTTCTACAGTTGAATTTGAAGGTCATACATACAAATAGTTTACGATTAAATAATAAAGCCATCCTTTGTGATTTGCATTCATTAATGATGTCTTTTTTTTTACTACTTATAAAACGACCCTATAAAAATTTAAAGACTATGTTCGACCCTACAAGAATTTAAATATCCCTTTTTTACGGATTATGTAAAAACACTGGAATTTTAGATATAATAAGAAAGTGTATTATGCTGCATAAAGAAGGGTGATTGAACATGTTGAAAAAGTTTACTGTGAAGAATTATAAGAATTTTAAAGATGAGATTTCACTTGATTTTAGTAAAATTGGTGAATATTCATTTAATGCGGGTAGTCTTTCGATGAGGTTGATTTATGGGCGTAATGCAACTGGAAAGACTAATTTTGGTAGGGCACTTCTTGATATTAAAATTTTGTTGTATGGTATGTTTAGAAATGACGAAAATAGTGTTTTGATCAATGCAGATTCTCAAAAGGATACGGCAAAATTTATATATGAGTTTCTATTTGGAAGTGATGAAGTTATTTATAAATATTCTAGATTTGCGAATACTGAGTTATGTGATGAAGAATTGTAAATAAATGGAGAAGCTATTTTTAAGTGTGATTTTAAAAATAGTAAATTTGATTTTCAAGGTTTAAGTATAATTAGTGCGGAGACAGTGAATACGAATCGTTATTTAATTAAAGATGAGATGGATAATGAGTATGTGTTACCATTTTTAACATGGTTAATAAACAATACGACTTTTAGTGATGATTCCGTTTTAATTCAATTATTTGAATATGTACGTAAAATGGGCATGATTACTGTGGGAAATGTTTTGTTGTATTCTGATAGAGATTTTCTTGAGGATTTAAAAGATCCAGTTTATTTACAAAGCTTTGAAGAATTTTTAAATTTAATGGGGATTAAGTGTAAATTGGTTTTACAAGAATTGCCAGATGGTCAGGCTGAATTATATTTTTCTCAAAGTAAGTTAGTTCCATTTTATAGTATTGCATCAAGTGGGACATTGGCATTGACAAGTCTTTATCAAAAAATAGTGTCTAATCCTTCATTGATCTATATAGATGATTTTGCTGCTTTTTATCATTATGAAATGGCTGAAAAATTAATTTCTTTTTTCAAAAACAAATACCCAAAATGTCAATTGATTATGACTTCACATAATACGAATTTAATGACAAATAAAATTATGCGTCCAGACTGTTTGTTTATTTTATCGAGCAAGGGTACATTAACAGCTCTTTGTGATGCGACTGAAAGAGAGTTGCGTGAAGGACGCAATTTAGAAAAGATGTATATTAGTGGAGAGTTTGAAAAGTATGAATAGTTTGTCTTTTGATATTGACTAAGTGTTCATTACAATCCTTTGTAGTACTAGTTTTTATAAATATTTTGTATTATACTTGAAATGATTCCATATGGGAATTCATTTTTTTTGGAGGAGTTATGAAAATTATTGTAGTGGGTGATGGAAAAGTTGGGTTTGCGATTGCAAAACAATTGAACCAGGAAGGTCATGATATTACAGTGGTTGAAAATAAATCGAGTGTTCTATCGAGTACCATGAATCAGTTGGATATTGTTGGCGTACAGGGAAATGGTGCGAGTTTAGATACTTTAATGGAAGCTCGTGTTTCATCTTCGGATTTGTTGATTGCGGCTACATCAACGGATGAGGTTAATATCATTTGTTGTTTATTGGCTAAAAAATTGGGTGCAAGACATACGATTGCACGTATTCGTAATCCGGAATACAACAATACTGTTCGTTTGATTAAGGATGAATTGGGATTGAGTATGAGTATCAATCCGGAGCAGGCAGCAGCTCGTGAAATTTTGCGTGCGATTCGTTTCTCAAATTCTATCAAGGTTTCTTCTTTTGCGAAGGGAAGAATTGAACTTGCAGAAGTGAAAATTACCGAAAATTCGCCACTTTCAAATATGCGTATTTGCGACATCAATCGTCGTATGAAAAGTGAAGTGTTATTTGTGGCTGTTCAAAGAAATGGGGAAGTGATCATTCCAAATGGAAATACCGTCATCTATGAAAAGGATCGTGTCACATTAACGGGTTCGACTACACAGCTTGAAAAGTTCTTTATTAAAGTGGGTATTTTAAGTAATCGTACGGTCAATGAAGTAATGATTGTTGGTGGTGGAAGAATCACATACTATTTGACAAATATGTTGTTAGAACTGGGTATGGATGTAAAGATCATCGAAATCAATAAGGATAAGTGTGTGAATTTGGTTGAGAACTTCCCACAGGCTACAGTCATTAATGGGGATGGAACGGATCATGAATTATTGTTGAGTGAATCCTTAGAGGAAATGGATGCCTTTATCGCTCTTACAGATAATGATGAGGAGAATGTTATTATTTCTATGTTTGCCCAAAGTCATGGTGTTACGCATGTGCTTCCTAAGGTAAACCGTGTTTCCTTAGGTTTCTTGTTGGAAAAGTTGGGTCTTGAAAATTCAATTACGCCTAAGTTTATTACCGCAAACCAAATCGTGCAGTATGTTCGTGCTATGCAAAATACAGTTGGATCAAATGTTGAATCATTGATCAAACTTGTAAATGATAAAGTTGAAGCTTTAGAATTTAGAGTTCGTGATAACTGTCGTTTTATTGATGTGCCAATCAAGGATTTAAATATTCGTAAAGGGATTATCATTGCATACGTAACACATAAAGGTGTTTCTAAGGTGGCAACTGGTGATACGCGTATTCAACTATCGGATACAGTTATTATCATTAGTAAGGTTGCAGGATTGAGGGATATCAATGATTTACTATCTTAAGCATAATATACATAAACTCAACTGGACTATGATTGGTAATGTATTGGGTATGGTACTTATTGCGCAAGCCTGTTTAATGGTGTTGCCGGTCATTGTGGATTTGATTTATCAAGAGGGATTGTATGATTCTTACTTGATTGTGATTGGAATCTGTCTAGTTTTAGGATATGTGCTAACGAGTACACGTGCAAAAGTCAATAACTATTTTGCGAAAGATGGAATGATTGCGGTAGGACTAGCGTGGATCGTTGTATCTTTCTTTGGTGGTTTACCCTTTTATTTATCGGGTGAAATTCCTTCTTTTGTGGATTGTTTCTTTGAAGCCGTGAGTGGATTTACAACGACAGGATCGAGTATTTTAACGGAAGTAGAAAATTTAAGACATGCCACACTTTTTTGGCGCAGCTTTACCCACTGGATTGGTGGTATGGGAATTTTAGTCTTTATTTTGGCTTTACTTCCAAAATCCAATGATCGTGATATGCATATTATGCGTGCAGAAGCTCCAGGACCAACCATCGGTAAGCTTGTACCTCGTATGCGTCAATCAGCTATGATTTTGTATACAATGTATATGGGTTTAACTGTAATACAGGTGATTTTACTTTTGATTGGTAAAATGCCATTGTTTGATGCGCTTTGTAACACATTTGGTACAGCTGGTACCGGTGGTTTTGCGATTAAGAATACAAGTATTGGTGCGTACAACAATTCATATTATGAAATCATCATTACAATCTTTATGATTTTATTTGGTGTTAACTTCAACATGTACTATTTCCTTTTAATTAAAGATTTTAAACAAGTCTTTAAAAATGAAGAGTTACGTGCCTATTTAGGCGTGATTGTATTCTCTATTGTTTGTATCACAATCAATATTTTGTCTATGTATAATTTTGATGTATTGAAATCCATTCGTCTTGCTAGTTTTCAAGTGGGTTCAATTATTACAACAACAGGATATTCAAGTTGTGATTATAGTGTATGGCCACAATTTAGTAAGATGATTTTATTCTTATTAACAGTATGTGGTGCAAGTGCTGGTTCGACTGGTGGTGGTGTAAAAATTAGTCGTCTATTGATTATTGTAAAGAAGATCAAGTTGGACATTCAAAAGTTATTACACCCACAAAAAGTAGAGGCCATCACAATGGATGGCAAAGTAGTGGATACAGAGGTGGTCAATCAGATCATGGCGTATTTCTGTAGTTTCATTATTATTGTCGGTGTCTTGTTGTTCTTGGTTTCATTTAATAACTTTGATTTTGAGACAACTGTTACATCCGTTATGACTTGTATTGGTAATGTAGGTCCAGGATATGGTCTTTGTGGTCCAATGGGAAACTTTTCCATGTTCTCGGATTTTTCTAAGATTGTCTTATCTTTTGCGATGTTGATTGGGCGCTTGGAAATCTATCCAATTATCATTTTCTTGGCTCCAGTACTTGGAGTTCGAAAGGTTTCTAAATCATTTCATACGCGTAATAAAAGAAAAATATAGACTCTATATCAGTAGATGTGGGTGAAGAATATAAGGGAAACAATGAATAATGCTTTTCTTATAGGATATTTCTAGAATTAGTTGATAAAAAAAGACATATGATATTTTTCGAGTTCCTCAAGCAGAAAGGTATATCATATGTCTTTTAAAATTACTGAAAAATACTAAACGTGTCAAATACGCTCAAGGAAAGAATCCAGATAATTTAATGGATTATCAAAAGAATAAGCTTGATGAAATACGAATAATCTATCCAAAACTATTTATAGGATATCAATTGAAAGAAGGTTTACTCCAAGTATTTCAGTGCAAAAGTGAAGAAGTAGAAGAAGCATTAAAAAAATGGCTATCGCAGGCATGCCGTTGTAGAATAGCATCTTTTGTAAAACTTAGTCAAAAAACGAAGGCATAGGGAAGCTATTATAGCAACAATACATCATGGATTATCCAATGTACGAATTGAATCGATGAACAACAAGATTAAAGTTATGATACGAAAAGCATATGGACTTCGAAACTGCATAGACATGATTATGATTGTATGTTCAAGTCTATACAAAGAAATAAGATTGCCTTATGAGATACTTAAATTGAACAAAGTCTATTCAAAGAGTGTTTTGGCAACAATCCAAAAACTTGTTTGTTCATATTAATCAAACAAGTTATTTTTTTTATTAAAAGTCCAATTGCGTATTCTTTAAAAAGTTTATTTCAAGTGAAGATATTCATGTTTATTCGATCGATGAATCCTTCTTAGACATTACTGCAAAATATGCAAAAGATTGTATGTAATTTTTAGATAAGACTTGCTTAAACAGCTTATATGGCATCATCAACCAATTACAGATATTTGGATGATAGGACCTTGAACTGCTAATAGATTAGCAACGCTTGGGATCAAAGATGTTTATGGTATAGCTCGTTTATTTGGGTGTTTTTCTATACAAACGTTTTTTCAAGGTGTATTATTAAACCATAAAAAAACGAAGGGATGATTTATTATGAGATTTTTTGATTATATTGACACGATTGAAAAGCCTACGATTGATCGTATTCGAGTGATATATAAGGCTATTAATGTGAAGTATGATGAGCTCATAGACATGGCGGTTGAACCAAATAGTAAAAATTATAATAAATGGATGCAGACATTGGATTGTTTAAAGGCATCTGAAGATTTGATTATAGAATGTATTGGAAATAATGCGATTACGGATATGGAATGGCTTCAATTGAAGTGTAATATTTATAAGTTTCAAGTAAAATATGGAGGCTTAAAATATTTGAATGTAGAAGCATAGATTTAAGGATATGTATAGTGCATATCCTTTTTTTCAAAACAAATTAAAAACCTGGAATTTCCAGGCTTTAGTTTAACTTATCTTGTACGATTTTTTTGACCATTGGATAGGCGACTAGCGCAATCACAATGCCAGCTACACCTTGTACAATGTTAGCTGGAATTTCACTAGTAGCAACGATCCAGCTTCCTTTTAATATGTATTTGGCAATGAAGTATCCAAAGACCATAATGACAGATCCTAATACGTAGCTTGAGATTTGTTTCGGTTTAGAGTAGTTTTTCATAAGTAGGGATACTACGATTCCTTCTAGTCCTTTGATGATTAGGGTAAAGAAGAAGTAGTGTCCATATCCTCCGGCTACATCGGCTAGTGCGCTTCCTAAGCCTCCAATCAAGAAGCTTTCAAATGGATTTAAAAAGCTTGCGAATAATAGGATGAATCCATCGCCTAGATTGAAATATCCATCGAGCGCGTTTGGTACTTTGATAAACATGGTTGCCACAAAGACAAGGGCCATGCCAAGTCCTGTTAATACGATTTCATAGGTTTGTTTGTTTTTCATCATCATTTCCTTCTTTCTTACAACTTAATGACTATTATACTTGTTTCTGTATTTAAAAAAATATACAATTATAAAAAATAAATAGGGGACAGTGCATGAAGAAATATCAAGTAATTTATGATTTGTATAAGGAGTCGATACTTTCTGGAATCTTAAAGTATGGGGATCGTGTGGATTCGATTCGTGAATGTGTAAAGAAGATGAATGTGTCTAAGACCACGGTAGAAAATGCATATAATAAGTTGGTGTTGGATGGGTTTATTTCGAGTCAAGAAAAAGTGGGGTATGTTGTGAGTATGAATCCAGAGCGTATCTTACTGCATCAGGAAATTTTGGATTATAGTTCAAGTCATAAAGAAAAATCGTATGATTATGATTTTCGGATTCAGTCGGTTTCTTTTGATTCGTTTGAAACGACAATTTGGAAACGATATATGAAGGGTGTTTTGAATGATAAGCGTTTGATGTCAAGTTATGGTTTAGCACAGGGTGAGTATGGATTAAGACAGGCTCTATGTAAGTATGTGTATCAGAATCGGAATATTTTGTGTTTTCCTGAGCAGATGGTGATTGGTTCAAACTATCAGTCTTTGTTGTATATATTTTGTGGGATGTTGGATAAGTCAAAGGTGATTGGTTTAAGTATTTTAGTGGATGATCAGGCGAAGCAGGTGTTTTTGTCGTATGGTTTTCATGTTGAATATTTAAATCCAAATTCTTTTGTGAAGGATATTCAAAGGTTGAATGTGGATGTTGTCTATGTGAATACAACTTGTTTTACGTCGGATAGGCAGTCTATGAGTGAAAGAATTCGTGAGGAATTGGTTTCTTTAGAGAATGTTTTGATTCTTGAGGATGATTATAATGGGGAGCTTGTGTATGCTTCTAAAATCAAGACTTCGTTGTGTTCGAAAAGTAAGAATGTGATTTATTTTTCTTCGTTTTCAAGACTATTATTACCGAGTCTTCGTATTGGGTATATGATTTTAAATGAGGAGTATATGCGTAAGTATAGTGCTTCTTATTTTGGTCCAACGACGAGTAAAATTGAGCAGGTGGCTTTTACGCAGTATATTGTGGATGGGTATTTGCAGAAGCATTTAAGAAAGCTTGTTCGTGAGTATAAGGAGAAGCATTTGTATTTAAAGCAATTGATTGATACGTATATGGGGTGTTCGTATATTTTGGATGAAACGTATATGGCGTATTGGTTAAATTTAGATGTGGATGTACCACGTTTTAGGGATTTGTGTGAATCGAATAGTGTCGCAATTAGTATTTCAAGTGGGTGTGTGGGATTGTCTTTTGCGAGTATGAGTAAAGAATTGATGTTAGATGGTGTGATTCGTCTTGCAGAAATATGGAAAGAGTGTTAAAATTTTATCGATTCGACAGTGAAGAAGATAAGTAGAATTAAAAGTTCTTGTGTATAGAGAGAGGGCGTTTGGTGAAAGCTCTTCGGGTATTTTAATTTGAAGCTACTTTGGAGTTGAAACGTAGTCGGCGTTAACGAGTGAATTGAGGGCATTTTTCGATTTTGGGAAATGAACTAGGATGGTACCGCGTAATTATACGTTCCTAGAAATAGGAGCGTTTTTTTATTGGAGGAAAGAAAAGATGAAACAATTAACTGGTAATCAGATTCGTCAGATGTTCTTGGATTATTTTAAATCTAAAGGGCATATGATTGAGCCGGGCGCAAGTTTGATTCCGCACAATGACCCAACATTATTATGGATCAATGCGGGTGTTGCGGCTTTGAAGAAATATTTTGATGGTAGTGAAAAACCGGCCTCAAATCGTATTGCGAATGCGCAGAAATCAATTCGTACAAATGATATTGAAAATGTAGGGCGTACAGCTCGTCACCACACTTTCTTTGAAATGTTAGGAAACTTCTCAATTGGAGATTATTTCAAGGATGAAGCGATTCAGTTTGCGTGGGAATTTTTAACAAGTGAAGAATGGATGGGTATTGATAAGGACAGATTGTATGTGTCTGTATATACAGATGATGCGCGTGCTTATGAAGTATGGACTACAATTTGTGGTGTAGACCCTAGTCATATTTTAAAGACAGATGATAACTTCTGGGAAATTGGTAAGGGACCTGGTGGACCTGACAGTGAAATTTTCTTTGATCGTGGAGAAAAATATGATCCTGAGGGATTGGGAGAAAAATTATTCTTTGATGAAATGGAAAATGATCGTTATGTAGAAGTATGGAATGTCGTATTCTCTCAATATGATTGTGATCCAAGTATTGATCGTAAAGATTATAAGGAACTTCCTCAGAAGAACATTGATACAGGTATGGGTCTTGAGCGTTTGGTAGCCTTAGTTCAGGATGGAGAAACAAACTTTGATACGGATTTATTCTTGCCTATTATTCGTGCAACAGAAGCTATGGCGAAACATCCTTATGAAGGTGAATATAAGATGGCTTACCGTGTTATCGCGGACCACGTTCGTACAGTGACTTTTGCGTTGAGTGATGGGGCTAACTTCTCAAATAGTGGTCGTGGTTATGTACTTCGTCGTGTTCTTCGTCGTGCAGTTCGTTATGGTTTAAAATTAGGCTTGGATGAACCATTCTTATATAAATTAGTTCCTGTTGTTGCGGATTTAATGGAGGATTTCTATCCATACTTACAGGAGCATGTTGCGTTCAACCAGAAGTTGATTAAGGTGGAAGAAGAAACTTTCAAGAAGACTTTAAAGGTTGGTCAGGCATTACTAGACGAAGAGATCAGCAAGGCTAAAGATGGAAAGCTTAGTGGTGAAGTTGTCTTCAAATTGTATGATACATATGGATTCCCATTTGAATTGACACAAGAAATTGCCGAGGAAAGTGGTATTACAGTAAGTCGTGATGAGTTTGATGCAGAAATGAACAAACAAAAAGAGCGTGCTCGTAATGCGCGTAATGTAAAGGATTCTTTTGCGTCTCAAAATGAAGAATTGATGAACTTCAATGAGCCAAGTGAATTTATTGGTTATGATCACTTAACTTGTGATGGTAAGATCATTGCGTTATTTAATGCTGAGGGTAAGATGGTTAATTCTTTAGAAGATGAAGGTATGATCATTTTAGATGAAACTTGTTTCTATGCCGAAAGTGGTGGACAGGTTGCCGATAAGGGAACATTTACTGCGGATGGTGTAGAAGTAGAAGTATTGGATGTTCAAAAGACTCGTAATAAACAGCATATTCACACAGTTAAAATCAATAGTGGTGTATTAGAAAAGGGTATGTCTTTACATGGTGAAGTGAATGTCAAAGATCGTTTGGCAACTACAGCGAACCACTCTTGTACACACTTGTTGCAGTCGGCTTTAGTTAAGGTATTGGGTGATCATATTCACCAGGCTGGTTCTTATAATTGTCCTGAATATTTGCGTTTTGACTTCAATCACTATGAAAAGGTTACGGCTGAACAATTGGCTGAAGTAGAACGTATTGTGAATGAATATATTAGTGCGGCATATCCAGTAACGAAAGAAGTAATGCCTATTGAAGAGGCTAAGAAGTCTGGTGCCACTGCATTATTTGATGAGAAGTATGGAGATACAGTTCGTGTTGTAACAATGGGTGATGTATCTAAGGAATTCTGTGCTGGATGTCATGTAGAAAACACAGCTCAGATTGGTCTATGCAAGATCATTAGTGAGGAAAGTATTGGTTCAGATTCTCGTCGTATTACGGCTAAGACTAAATTTGCAGCTTATGAAGATTTTGCACAAGAACACAATATGTTAGAGAATATTGCAGATAGTGCTAAACAAAAGGGTATTAAGAATATTGATACAAAGGTTGAGGCTGCTTATAAGACTATGCACGATATGCAGAAAGAAATCGATAACTTGAAAAACCAAATCTTTACATTGAAATCTAAAGAGTGGGCTACTGAGGCTAAAGATTTTGGAAAAGTCAATGTATTGATTAAATCCGTTTCTGGAATGGATGCAGGTGCATTGAAGGATATTGTTTCTAACTTAAAGGCTAGTGATGACAAGATGGTTGTATTCTTCGTTAACACTAATGGAGAAAAGGTTGTCTTTGTATCTGGTGCAGGTAAAGAGGCTGTTAAGGCTGGTGTACATGCGGGTCAATTGGTTAAGAAAGCGGCTCAAATCTGTTCTGGTAATGGTGGTGGAAAGCCAGATATGGCTCAAGCCGGTGGTAAGGATGCTTCTAAGGTCGATGAAGCTATCCGTGCTATTACAGAAGAATTGAAAAGTTTATAGTAGATATTAGGGTATACTTAGTGTATACCCTTCAGACTGTTGACAAAGTAACTGTCGACAGTCTTTTTAAAATCTGATAGAATATCTGTGGCAGAAACGTACTTCATAAACCCAAAAATAGTCGACGTTTCTGCCATTTATTATGCCAAAAATGATATAATTATAGAGGGTTTATGGAGGATATCACAATGGCTATGACTAACAGAAACAATGCAAAATTAGATTGCATGATTTACTATACATTAGATGAATTAGTACCACAGGATCATTTGGTTCGTAAGATGGAGGAGGCTCTTGATTTTCGGTTTATTTATCCGAAAGTTCAGCATCTTTACAGTCGTCACGGCAGACCGAGTATCGATCCTGTGGTTCTTTTTAAAATGCTTATCATAAATATCGTGTTTGGAATCAATTCTATGCGCAAGACATGTCAGGAGATCGAAGTCAATTTGGCATATCGCTGGTTTCTTGGGTTGAGTATCGATGAGAAGATTCCAAACTTTTCTACATGGTCTCAGAACTATATTCGTAGATATAAAGACTCAACTATATTTAAAGAGATATTTATGGAAATCTTAGAACAGGCCGTTGATTATGGTTTTGTCGATTTCACAACGGTATTTGGAGACAGTACGCATCAGAAGGCAAATGCCAATAAAAGAAAAAGTGTCAAAAAAGAAGTAGAGATCCTCAAAAAGAAATACGAAGATGATCTGTTGGTTGAAA
>ENA-OQBV01000308-OQBV01000308.1-human-gut-metagenome-genome-assembly--contig:-NODE-308-length-28616-cov-3.992418_pt1 | contig 28616 bp, 26 predicted proteins | sample MGYA00242750_ERZ504559 | MGnify/ENA primary metagenome ERZ504559 (study PRJEB26092, sample SAMD00036230) | human gut metagenome | host: Homo sapiens | study: EMG produced TPA metagenomics assembly of... | reverse complement strand
TCTTTCTTTATGTTTTTATGAATACCTGAAGACATTTTTGTATAAAATTAAGAATTTTCAAACGGAAAGGTGTGTATGTTAAACATTATTAGTTTTCAATTTTTGTAGTGGTAGACAGATGTTTATAATATTCCACCATTAATTTCCGTCATTCAAACCAGAATTTTGGAATACATATGTACAAAAAGGATCTTCAAATATGAAACGAGTCTGGGCCATCGCTTTTTTCTTTTTCTCATTGGGCTTATTTACAGGATTCTGGATCACTCACGATCCGATGAAAATAGTTATCTGTATCGGATGTGATATCACAGCTTACTGTCTATTCTTTAAATAACGCTTGAAGAATAAAAAAAGAGTTGGAATAAATTCCAACTCTTAGTGGTTTCTTATATGATCAATCAAGACTAAGCACGTTCAACCTTACCAGATCTTAAGCAAGAAGTACAAACGTACATTTTCTTAGCTGCTCCGTTAACTTTAACTTTAACAGATTTGATGTAGATTTCCCACATTTTATTTGATCTTCTATGTGAATGGCTCACTGCGTTTCCAAAATGAGCACCTTTGCCACAAATAGCACATTTTGCCATGTTAGCACCTCCTTATTCCAATCTCTATTCCTGTTTCATTCCAGGCTCGACAACTATTTCATTCTAACAGATTGATTTATAAAAATCAAGAATAAATTTGCTTTATTTAAATCATTTTTGAAACACTAGACTTAGGTGGTTTCATAATGTATAATCGGAAATATATGAAATTCTCGTTTGGGAGGTATAAATTTATGAAAAGGACATGTGAATACAAAGAATGGAGAGATCTCCATTTGTAAAAATCAGGTAATTGCGAAATATGCCGGAATCTGTGCTCTTGGATGTTTTGGTATCGTAGGGATGGCAATGGTGAATATGAAAGATGGGATTGCCAAGCTGTTAACAAGAGATAATATCAGAAAAGGTGTATTTGTTTCTGTAAAGAATAATAAGATCACGATAGACTTCCATATTATTGTATCTTATGGAGTTTCTATTTCTACAGTGGCAAGTAACCTTATGGAATCTGTAAAGTATCGTGTAGAAGAATTTACAAGCCTTGAAGTAGAACGGATCAATATTTACGTAGAGGGCGTAAAGGATATAGGATAATAGATAATGGAGGCAAAGATTAAGATGAAACAGATAGATGCAGCTTTGCTGCAGAAGATGTTGATTGGCGGAGCCAAGAGATTAGAGGCGAATAAAGAATATATTAATGAACTGAATGTATTCCCTGTGCCAGACGGTGATACAGGAACGAATATGACAATGACAGCTCTTGCAGCTGCTAAAGAAGTTGGGAACGCAGCAGAAGTGACAGTGAAAGAAGTAACAAGAGGATTATCAAGCGGTTCTTTAAGAGGAGCCAGAGGTAACTCAGGTGTTATTCTATCCCAGTTATTCAGGGGATTTTATAAAGGTGTCAAAGATCAGGACGTATTAACAACAGAAACTGTTGCAGTAGGATTTAAGAAGGCAGTAGAGACAGCTTATAAAGCAGTTATGAAACCAAAGGAAGGAACAATCCTTACGGTAGCGAAAGTAACAGCAGAGAAGGCAGTATATTGTGCAAGGAATACAGAAGATTTTGAAGAATTTGCTCAGGTAGTGATCAAGGAAGCGAACGAGATTCTTCAGAAGACACCAGATATGTTACCAGTTCTGAAAGAAGCAGGAGTGGTTGATTCAGGTGGACAGGGACTTGTGGAATTCCTACAGGGTGCTGTTGATGCTTTAATGGGTAAAGAAGTTGATTTAAGCAGTGTTGAGAAGCCAGCAGTTAAACCAGCAGCAACAGCAAGTGAAGCACCATTAGAAGAGAAAGATATCAAATTTGGTTATTGTACAGAATTTATCGTTATGACGAAAGAAGAGATTTCCATGGAAGAAGAACAGAAGTTTAAAGATTTCTTAATGGGAATCGGAGATTCTATCGTGGTTGTTGCAGATGAAGATATCATTAAAGTACATGTTCATACAAACCATCCTGGAAAAGCGATCGAGAAAGGTCTCACATATGGAGAACTTACGAATATGAAGATCGATAATATGAGAGAAGAACACAGAGAACGTTTAAATCTCACACAGGCAGAAGCACAGGCAGAAGAAAGCAAACCAGAAGAACCTAGAAAAGACTTTGGATTTGTGGCAGTATCGATTGGCCAGGGAATGAATGACATTTTCCGTGAGTTAGGTGTAGATTACCTGATCGAAGGCGGGCAGACCATGAACCCTAGTACTGAAGATATGTTGAATGCAATCGAGCAGGTGAATGCAGAGACTGTATTTATTTTGCCAAATAACAAGAATATCATTCTTGCAGCGACACAGGCACAGTCTTTAGTGGAAGATAAGAATGTAGTGATCATTCCGACAACAACAGTTCCACAGGGAATCTCAGCGATCATTGGATTTGATCCAGAAGCAGATGCCGAAGAGAATGAAGACAACATGAAAGACATCATTGAATGCGTGAAGACTGGAGAAGTTACTTATGCAGTCAGAGATACATCCATCAATGGTATTACGATCAAGGTTGATGATATCATGGGAATCGATGATGATGGGATCAAGAAAGTCGGACAGGATGTCGAGAAAGTCACGTTAGAATTACTAGAAGAGATGGTAGATGAAGACAGCGAACTGATCAGTATTTACTATGGAGAAGACACAACCAAAGAACAGGCAGAAGCATTACTTGAGAAAGTAGAAGAAACATATGGTGACTGTGATGTACAGTTAGAATATGGCGGACAGCCAATTTATTATTTCTTATTATCAGTAGAATAAGAGAAGATGGGAAATCCCGCTTGATGGCGGGATTTCTTTGCTTTTCGTGAGAATATGATAAAGAATTTTGAAGGAGACAGAAGATGGATGGCACAACAAATATCATAGAATTAAAAGGAATTGGGGAAAAAGAGTGCGACAGCTTTTGGACGACTTGGAATCCGTGATGTAGACAGTCTGATCACGATGTATCCAAAGTATTATCTTACCTATGAAGATCCCAAAGATGTCAATGAGATCGAGATTGGCCAGAGAGTATCTATTTTCGTTCGTATCAATTCGGAAGTTCATATTCAGTATGCAAAAAGAATGAAGATTGTTACATGCACAGCGAAAGATTATACAGGAACGATCATGCTTGTCTGGTACAATATGCCATATTTAAAGAAACAATTACATCAGGGAAGAGATTATATATTTACGGGAACTCCGATCTATAAAAATGGACGGATCACGATGGAACATCCAGAAATCTTTACACAGGAAGATTATGAAGCTAAACAGGAGACATTGCAGCCAGTATATCCATTAACAAGTGGACTTACCAATAAACTTGTTTCTAAGGCTGTGGCACAGACAAAAGACTATATCTTTCATATTCCAGAATATCTTCCGCAAAATATTTTAGATCAATATCAGCCAATGGAATATCATCAGGCAATCTGGAATATTCATTTTCCGGAATCAAAAGAGCAGTTGATCAAAGCAAAGAAAAGGTTGATCTTTGATGAATTTTTTATTTTTATCGCAGCGATGCATATGATCACATCAGGAGAAGATCTCAAGGAAGAAGGATACAAGATCGGGGTTTGCAAGGAAGCAAAAGAACTAGTGAAGAATCTTCCGTACGAGTTGACTACAGCACAGAAAAGAGCGTTAAATGAGATGGCAAAAGACATGGCGTCTGGTAAGGTTATGAATCGTCTGGTACAGGGTGATGTAGGATCTGGAAAGACGATCCTTGCGGTTATTTTATTATTAATGTGTGCCAAAGCAGGATACCAAGGGGTTTTGATGGCGCCAACGGAAGTGCTTGCAGCTCAGCATTATGAATCATTTACAGAACTTTTAGAATCTTATGATATAAAGATCGCATTGCTGACAGGTTCCACAAAGACAAAAGAAAAAAGAGAAACCTATCAAAAGATCAAAGATGGAGAAGTAGATATTGTGATCGGAACTCATGCGGTCATTCAGGATAAGGTGGAATATAACAAGTTAGCATTGGTTATCACGGATGAACAACATCGATTTGGAGTAAGACAAAGAGAAAGTTTATCGCTAAAAGGTGAGAAACCACATGTACTTGTTATGAGTGCGACACCGATTCCAAGAACATTGGCGATCATTTTATATGGTGATCTTGATGTATCGATCATCGATGAACTGCCGGCAGAGCGGTTGCCGATCAAAAACTGCGTAGTCAACACAAGTTACCGCCCGACGGCATATCGTTTCATTGAGAAACAGGTTAGTCAGGGAAGACAGGTATATATTATCTGTCCGATGGTCGAAGAAAGTGAGACGATGGAAGGAGAAAATGTCATTCAGTATGCGCAGATGTTGAGAAGCCAGTTTGCACCATCGGTAAGGATCAGTTACCTTCATGGAAAGATGAAGGCAGCGGACAAGCAGAAAGTCATGGATGATTTTTCAGAAGGCAAGATTGATGTTTTAGTATCAACAACGGTTGTTGAAGTCGGGGTGAATGTGCCAAATGCAACGGTTATGATGGTGGAGAATGCAGAACGTTTTGGACTTGCACAGCTTCATCAGTTAAGAGGACGTGTCGGACGTGGCGGCTATCAGTCCTATTGCATTTTTATGACGAGTTCCAAGAAGAAAGAAACGATGCAGCGTCTTGAAGTGTTGAATAAATCAAATGATGGATTTTATATAGCAAATGAAGACTTAAAACTTCGAGGACCGGGTGATTTCTTCGGAGTCAGACAAAGCGGGATGATGGATTTTGTTCTGGCAGATATCTATACCAATGCAGATATTATGAAACAGGCAGCTGATGCGGTAAAACAACTGGAGGAAAGCGGATTTGATTTTTCGAATTTGAAGAACAGCAGATTAGAAAAACAGATTGGGCTTGCAAGGAATATATAATAGGAGGTATATCGTATGGTACGTTTTTATTTAAGATTTACAGGAAGAGTCCAAGGAGTAGGATTTCGTTTTTTTGTAGCGATGAATGCAGAAAGATGTCATTTGACAGGATGGGTGAAAAATATGTCTGATGGATCAGTGACAGCAGAAGTTCAGGGAACCAGAGTTGAAATTGAGAAATTTTTAAATTTGATCCAGACAGGAAATCGTTTCGTTCGAGTGGATGAGATCGAGAAAGAAGAACGTCCATATGAAGAAAATGAGAAAAGATTTCATGTTCGTTATTAAAATGATGTAAGTGTCAAAAAATAACAATCCATAAAATGCAACATCATGTAAAAACTCCCAGTGTATCTTTTGTACGCTTGCATATACTATGAGCGTAACAGATAACAAAACAAAAGAAATGGAGGACTTTCAACATGGAAGAACGAACTTCAGCAAGAAGCAAAGGAACAAACAGAGTCGAGGTACCAGAAGCGAGAGGAGCCTTAGACAGATTTAAGTTCGAAGTTGCAAATGAGATCGGTGTGGATTTAAAAGAAGGATATAACGGACACTTAACAACTGCTCAGGCAGGATCTGTCGGAGGAGAGATGGTTCGTAAAATGATCCGCAGACAGGAAGAAGAAATGTCTCGCTAATTAGATAAGATGATGTTTGAGGATTGCGAAATTGCGTAGCAATGAAGCAATCCGGATACATCATAAGATTTCAGAAAGAGGCAGCGAAAGTATAAACTTTGACTGTCTCTTTCTGAAATATTGGTTTGTCGGTTGACAAAATCTGTAGATATAATAAAATAAAAGAAATAGTGAGCAAAAGTGGAATAACTTTGCAAAGCAAATAAAAGACAAGGAATATACATAGATATGAGAGTCGTAGCAGGAAGTGCGAAGAGTTTAAAATTAAAGACGATCGAAGGAATGGAGACAAGACCAACCCAGGATCGCATCAAAGAGACGTTATTTAATATGATTCAGTATGATATCCCGGGAAGCACATTTCTGGATCTTTTCTCTGGAAGTGGAGGAATCGGGATCGAGGCATTGAGCAGAGGAGCAAAGGAAGCTTATTTTGTTGAGAAAGCAAAACCTGCATTAAGATGCATTCGAGAGAATTTAAGATATACAAAGCTTGATAAGAAAGCACAGGTTTTGGCAACAGATGTGAATTCAGCGATCAGGCAGTTAGAGACGAAGAATGTAACATTTGATCATATTTTTATGGATCCTCCATATAAGAAAGGATTTGAAGAAGAAGTATTATCAATCATAGATCGATCCTCTATCTGTACAGAAGATACGGTAGTTATCGTGGAATCGTCTCTTGACACAGAGATACCAGATTTTGAGAAATTAAAGGTTGTAAGAGTAAAAGAATACAAGACAAATAAACATACATTTTTGATGAAAACAGTGGAGGATTAGAAGATGAGTATTGCAGTTTATCCGGGAAGCTTTGACCCGGTGACTTATGGACATATTGATATTATAGAGCGTTCAGCCAAGGTTTTTGACAAGTTGATCATCGCAGTATTGGTAAACAGTGCAAAGAAACCAATGTTTACAACACAAGAGAAGGTTGATATGATACGAAAAGTGACAAGTCATCTTGATAATGTAGAGGTTATGTCATTTTCTGGATTGTTGGTAGACTTTGCAAAACAACAGGGAGCCAGTGTATCAGTCCGAGGACTACGCGCAGTAACTGATTTTGAGTATGAGATTCAAATTGCACAGACAAATGCGAGATTGGATAAAGACTTAGATACCATGTTTTTTACAACCAGCATTGAGTATTCTTATGTAAGTTCCACGATCGTAAAGGAAATTGCATCTTATCATGGAGATGTTTCTGAGATGGTACCGCCTTACGTACAAGAATGTCTAGAGAAGAAATTTAAATCATAGGAGGCGAATGAATATGAGTGAGAAGTATTTACATGAGATGATTGATGATATTGAAGTACTGATCGACGAAGCAAAACCAGCAAGATTTAGTCCAGGTAAGATTATGATCGAGAAAGATGTATTGATGACAGTGATCGAGGAATTAAGGAAGCAGATTCCAGGTGAGATTGAACGAAGCCATAAGATCATTCTGAACAAAGATGCGATCTTGGAAGATGCCAGAGTGAAGTCACAGCAGATGATCGATCAGGCAGCAAGAGATGCAGGAGAATTGATCGATCAGAATGAGGTCGTTGAGATGGCAAAGATGAGAGCGAATGAGATTGAAACTCACGCCAAAGATACAGCAAGAAGTGTTGTACATAATGCGAATGAAGAAGCAGATCAGATCCGTGCAGGTGCATTGCGCTATGTCAATGAGATCATGGAAGATGTACAAGGTTATGTGGCAAGTGTCAAAGAAGCACAGGAGAGTGTGTTTAACCAGTTGTTATCCGCATTAGATTCAGATCTTGCATCGATTAAAACGAATGCGAAAGAGATAGAAGAACAGCTTTCCGGAGTCAGCATTCCACAGGCAAGAACAAGAACGGTAGAAGATTTCATTTCAGATGAAGACTAGATAAGCAAGTAGTCCGCTTGAAACACTAAAAAGAGATCTTATGAGCAGATATTTCCAGAGGGAGAGTCTGCTCTTTTTGTATACACTTAAAGTCTGCACGGCAGCAGACAACCCGCCAAAAGAAGTGATCATACACAATAATATGACTTTGCGGCTGATAGACATATGGGAAGAACCAAAATAGGAGATGGCATTTGTGATTTCAAGAACAGCGGTCAATCCTCTTTTTAAATAGAAAGGAAGTGGAAGAATTTCTAAAAGAGAAACGGCAATTGAAAAGATCATAATACAGATTCCAATCATGAAAATGGAATGAAGACTATCAAAGATTACCTGATCTGCTGATTTTTTGTGTGCAATGGTGGGAGAAGAGTGGTGTGTATGTAGAAAATCGCTTGTAAAAAATAAAAAGACCAGATAGATCAGATAACACATGACAGGAAAATACAGGCAAAAGAAAAAGCGCAGAGCAGAAATTTTGCCATGAAGGATCAATGTAAGAGTATATCCAGCAGAGAACATGGGACTGATCTGATTGCAGGTATATAATAGCTTTTCTCCTTCAGATTTCGTAAAAGATCCACAAGAAATAAAATCATCAATGATCTTCGCACCGAGGGGACATCCACAAAAAAAACCTAGAATACAGGTGTAAAAAAAGTCCTCATTGATACCAGGAAAAAGTTTTTTGAGGGGGTAAAAGAGCCGGGAGATCAGATGGAACGTTTGGTAATATTGCATAAAACCAGTGAGCAGTAAAAAAGGTAAAAGAGTCGGTGTGATCGTTGCAGACCATAAAATCAGCCCATTTTTTGCGCCTTGGACCGATGTTTGTGGAAAAAATAACAAGGAAAGAACACTAAAAATAAGTAAAAACTGGATAAAACTGGTTTTCATGAAAAATCTCCCGCTTTCTTTTTATAGTGTATGAAGCGGGAGGTGAAACTAGAAGATGATCTGCTCATCTTTTATGATCGTATGAAATTTCTGTCCGATCACGGTACGATATAACTGGTTGGCACGTTGTTCTGTAGATAATAATTCTTCTTGATCTTTGGATAAAGGATCATTCATAACACGCAGATGGCGGACCATAGGGATGGAAGATTTTCTTTTGATATTACCAATCAGGAAGGAAGCAGAACGTTTGAAACCTAGAATCTGAAAATAAGGAGACATATCGTAAGTTCGTACTTTTTCAACCTTTTCTTTTGTTATATCAAGCATGATATGCAAAAGATTTCTGCTTATTTTACTCCAGGTGAGATTTTTTGGTCTTACAGGCACTGATCAGTTCTTCAAAAGAAAGATCAGATTTTAACATCTTAAAAATACGGTCCTTAAAATCGCTTGAAATACCGCTGATCTGTGTAAGATCTTCGCAAGAATAAATAGCTGCATGTAAAAGCAGAGAAAAATTCATCCAGGCAGACAGGAAAATCTTTTTGATAATGCATCTGATAGATATCATGCAAAGCTTCAGGGACTCTTGAGAATAAAGGGCTTATCTGGTTTTGTTCTAAGATTTCACGGATGGATGTTGCAGAAGAATCGAAGGTGTCAACTCCTTGCTGTGATGATCGTTTGAAACACGGGTAACACAGACGGGAATGATAGGGCTGTCTAACTGTAGCAAAGCTTTTAAATATTCAATCCCAAGAATATTATTCGGCTGTTTTAATACTTCGATCAAAGAAGCATCATCAAGATGCTCTCTAAGATAAAGTTCTTTTGCTTTCGGATAAGAATGTCCGAGACTCATAAGCTCTTTTGTACCACGCTCGATTTCTTCTTCATATTGGATAAGAAAGGATGCAATCTGCTTAAGTTTGTTAATATCTTGACACTCACTTCCAAAAGAAAGGTAGTCGATCACCCCTAGTTTGTGCAAGCAAGACTGACAGCTCCAATTGCAAAATCAGGGGCAGATGAACATGCTGCAAATAAGGGGAGTTCGATCACGAGATCGGCACCTCCAAGAAGGGCAGCCTGGGTACGTATTTTTTTGTCCATAACCGCCGGAGTTCCGCGCTGTACGTAGTTTCCACTCATGATGGCAATGACGCAGTCTGCACTCGTGATATTTCTTGTCTGCATGATATGGTATTCATGACCATTGTGAAATGGATTGTATTCGCAAATGATAGCTGCTGTTTTCATAAAATATCCTTTCGAGATTCCTTATTTGAATCGTTTATTTTGTAAATGTATTATAAATCACAAATGAATAAAAGTAAAATTGCACAAAAAATGAAAAATGAGCAACAAGTATCTTGTCAGAGAAAACAAAAAAATGTAGAATAGAATATAGATTTTTCTGGAAATGTACAACGAAAAATACAAATACTATTATTGTATACAAAGAAATGATGTTGTATAATTTAACAAGATTAAATTCATCTTTTTGGAAAGTTGAAAGGAGCAACGCGAAAAATGAGTGTTATTGATGAGATTAAAAACAAGGCAAAAGCAAATAAGAAAACTGTTGTACTGCCTGAAACTACAGACATGAGAACATTAACAGCAGCAGCAGAGGTTATCAGTGAAGAGATCGCTGATATTATTTTAGTTGGAAAAGAAGACGAGATTAAGGCAAAAGCAGAAGCAGAAGGATTAGATTTAGCCAAAGCTTCTTTTGTTGATCCAGAGAATTGTGATCATTTAAATACATATATCGAATCTTTATGTGAAGCAAGAAAGAGCAAAGGACTGCTTCCAGAAGATGCAAAAGAGATCCTGTTATCCAACCCACTGTTCTTCGGAGCAACAATGGTAAGAGTTGGAGATGCAGACGGAATGGTAGCAGGAGCGATCAACTCTTCTGCAAACGTACTTCGTGCAGCACTTCAGGTTGTTAAGACTGCACCTGGTACAGAGATCGTATCAGCCTTCATGTTAATGGATACACAGGCTAAAGATATGGGTGAAAACGGATGTTTTGTATTCGCTGACTGTGGACTGAACCAGAATCCAAATCCAGAACAGTTAGCAGCAATCGCTTCAAGCTCAGCTAAGACATTTGAACAGTTGATCGGAGCAACACCTAGAGTTGCAATGTTATCCCATTCTACATGCGGAAGTGCAAAACATGACGATGTAACAAAAGTTGTAGAAGCAACAAACATCGCCAAAGAAAAATACCCTCAGTACTTGATCTGTGGAGAATTACAGCTTGACGCAGCGATCGTACCAGAAGTTGCAGCAAGCAAAGCTCCAAGAAGTGAAGTTGCTGGTAAAGCGAACGTATTAGTATTCCCAGACTTAGATGCTGGTAACATTGGATATAAATTAGTACAGAGATTAGGTGGAGCACAGGCATTCGGACCTATCACACAGGGAATCGCAAAACCGGTCAATGACTTATCACGTGGATGTGTAGCATCAGATATCGTTGGTGCAGTAGCGATCACATGTGTACAGGCAGCAGCACTGGAAGCAGATAAATAAGAAAAATATAAGGAGAATCATAGTTCATGAAAGTTTTAGTTATCAACTGCGGAAGCTCATCATTAAAATATCAGTTAATCGATTCAGAGACAGAAAGTGTTTTAGCAAAAGGATTATGTGAAAGAATCGGAATTGATGGAGCATTAACACATCAGCCAGCGGGAAAAGACAAGATCAAATCTACACCAGCTATGCCAGATCATAAGACAGCGATCGGAATCGTTATCGACCAGCTGACAGATAAAGAAAACGGAGTTGTAGAAAGTCTTGATGAGATCGGAGCTGTAGGACATCGTATTGTTCACGGTGGAGAGAAATTCACAAAATCATGCTTGATCACAGATGAAGTTATCAAAGAAGTTGAAGAATGCAGCGTATTCGCACCACTTCATAACCCAGCGGGACTGATCGGAGTTCGCGCATGTCAGGAATTAATGCCAGGACTTCCAATGGTAGCAGTATTTGATACAGCATTCCATCAGACAATGCCAGAGAAAGCATTCTTATATGGTATTCCTAGAAAATACTACGATGAAGATGGTATCCGCCGTTATGGATTCCACGGAACATCTCATCAGTTCGTATCTTTAGAGACAGCAAAAGTCTTAGGAAAAGATATCAAAGACTTAAAGATCATCGTATGCCATTTAGGAAACGGTGCAAGTGTTACAGCAGTCAAAGGTGGAGAATCAGTAGATACATCTATGGGATTAACACCACTTGAAGGACTGATCATGGGAACACGTTCTGGAGATCTTGATCCAGCAATCATCGAATTTATTGCGAATAAAGAAAACAAAACAGCATCTGAAGTATTAAATATCTTAAACAAAGAATCAGGAGTTTACGGATTATCAGGAGTATCTTCTGACTTTAGAGATGTAAAAGCAGCAAGAGCTGAAGGTAACAAAGTTGCAGCTGCAGCATTAGATGCATATGCATACCGCGTAGCAAAATACATCGGAGCTTACACAGCAGCTATGAATGGTGTTGATGCGATCGCATTTACAGCAGGACTTGGTGAGAATGATGATATCACACGTAAAGCAATCTGCGAATATCTTGGATATTTAGGAACAGAACTTGACGAAGTGAAGAACGATGTTCACGGAGAAACAGCGATCATCTCTACAGATGATTCTAAAGTTACACTGCTTTGTGTACCAACAAATGAAGAATTAATGATCGCAAGAGACACAGTAGCCCTTGTCAAATAATCATTTCATAAAAAATAAAGCTTGTTAAAATGTGCTTCGGGATTGTTTTTTTAAAAGTAAGGAAAATTACTTGACAAACCAGAAGCACATTCGTATAATAGTACAGTATGAAAATTTAGGAGATCGTATGAAGATTCAATTATCAAAAATTATTTCAGTACCTAAATATGAAGAAACCGTCGAAGCGTCAATCGATCTGAATGAGATTAAGCTTAAAGGTGTGTCTTATCCTATTCGAGAGAAGAATGATTTTTCGATTGTTTTTAGAAATATTGGAAAGGATAAGATATCATTTGCATTTGAGACAGAAGTCACGCTTGGAATTCCATGCAGCCGATGTCTTGAAGAAGTGAGTTATCCGGTTTCCGTGCAGGTGACGAAAGAATTAGATTTTTCGGATCTTGATGAAGAAGATTCTTCATATATCGAGGACAAGTATCTTGATCTTGATATACTGATCTTCGATGAAGTTGTTCCAAAACTTCCGTCCAGAGTGTTATGCAAAGAAGACTGCAAAGGACTTTGTCCGGTGTGCGGAACGAATCTGAATGAAAAAGAGTGTGGCTGCGATCGTACGGTGGCAGACCCTCGTATGGCAGCGATTCAGGATATTTTAAGAATTTTAAGGAGGTGTAAAACCAATGTCAATTTGTCCAAAGAATAAATCTTCCAAAGGAAGAAGAAACAGACGTAGAGCAAACTGGAAGATGACTGCTCCAACACTTGTAAAATGCAGCAAATGTGGTGCTCTTATGATGCCTCACAGAGTATGTAAAGCCTGCGGATCTTACAATAAAAAGGAAATTGTTTCAGCACACGCTGAATAATGGTAAATGAAGAGAAATGCCATACGTTTAGGCTTTTTAAGAAGGTTTAGGCGTGTGGCATTTCCTATTTTAAGAAAAGGAGTAACAGGTCATATGGAGAAATTAGTGAAAGTGGCAGTTGATGCCATGGGTGGAGATCATGCACCAGGAGAAGTTGTAAAAGGTGCCGTTGATGCTGTGAATGAAAAAAACAATCTGAAAGTATTTCTTGTAGGAAAAGCACCAAGGATTCATGAAGAATTAAGCAAATATCAGTATAAAAATGAACAAATTGAAGTTGTGAATGCAGAAGAAGAAATTTCTTGTGACGAATCACCAGTAGAAGCGATTCGTAAGAAGAAAGATTCTTCCATGGTGGTCGCCTTGAAAATGGTAAAGGATAAGACTGCAGATGCATTTGTATCAGCTGGAAGTTCAGGAGCGATCCTTGTTGGAGGACAGTTTGTTGTTGGAAGGATCAAAGGGATCAAGAGAGCACCACTGGGAGCAGTGATGCCAACAGCCAAAGGTCCGATGTTATTAGTCGATGCTGGAGCGAATATGGATGCGAAAGCGGAAATATCTGCTTCAGTTTGCACAGATGGGATCTATCTATATGGAAGATGTTCTTGAATCAGAACCAAGAGTTGGACTTGTCAATGTCGGTGTGGAAGAAGCCAAAGGAAAATCAGTTGGTAAAAGAAACAGGTCCATTATTAAAGGAATGTGAAAATATCAATTATATCGGAAGTATCGAAGCAAGAGAAATCCCATACGGTGCAGCGGATGTTGTTGTATGTGATGCATTTGCAGGAAATATCGTTCTGAAACTGGAAGAAGGATTAGCAGCAGTGTTAGTCAGTCAGATCAAAGAAGGAATGATGTCAACATTAAAGAGTAAGATCGGTGCACTATTAGCAAAACCAGCATTAAAGAAGACGTTAAAGAAATTTGATGCTTCTGAATATGGTGGAGCGCCATTACTTGGATTAAATGGATTGGTTGTAAAAGCACATGGATCTTCAAGTGCAAAAGAAATGAAAAATGCGATCATTCAGTGTATCGCATTTGCCGAAGAAGATATTACGCAGAAGATCAAAGACCAGATCGTGAAAGGATAAGAAGAAAATGGATGCAAAAAGTGTGGAAGAATTTCAAGAGCAGATAGGAATTAAATTTCATGAGCCATCCCGACTTTGGAATGCCTTCATTCATAGTTCCTATGCAAATGAACGAAGAATGAGCAAAGATAAGAATAATGAACGTCTCGAATTTTTGGGAGATGCAGTTCTTGAGCTGGTAACAAGTAATTATCTGTATCGCACATACCAGAAAGAATCAGAGGGAAAGTTAAGCAAGATCAGGGCGAGTCTTGTATGTGAGCCGACACTTGCAGGATGTGCAAGGGATATCAACCTTGGGAAATATGTTCTCTTAAGCAAAGGAGAAGATATGACAGGTGGAAGATCAAGAGATTCCATTCTTTCTGATGCATTTGAAGCTGTGATCGGTGCGATTTATTTAGATCAGGGAATCGAAACAGCAACAAAATTCATTGAGACATATTTATTTAAAGATGTAGAAAATAAAGTTCTGTTTTTCGATGCAAAGACGAATCTTCAGGAGATTGTTCAGGGAGAAGGAAAAGGACGATTAAAATATGTGCTTGTTGGAGAAGAAGGTCCAGATCACGCCAAAATCTTTACGGTAGAAGCACGTCTTGGAGAGAATGTGATCGGAACAGGATCAGGACATAGTAAAAAGTCAGCAGAACAGCATGCTGCATTTGAGGCGATCAAACGCCACAAAAAATAACACGAAACAGAGGTGGACATGTATTTAAAAAGTATTGAGGTCAATGGCTTTAAATCTTTTGCCCATAAAATGATCTTTAAATTTGAACATGGGATCACAGGAATCGTAGGTCCAAATGGAAGTGGAAAGAGTAACGTTGCAGATGCTGTTCGATGGGTGCTTGGAGAACAAAGAGCAAAACAGCTTCGTGGTTCTAGAATGGAAGATGTTATTTTTTCGGGGACAGAGCTTCGAAAGCCGATGGGATCTGCTTATGTTGCGATCACATTAGATAACAGTGACCATAGTCTGCCAATCCAGTTTGAAGAAGTAACAGTTGCCAGAAGAGTCTATCGTTCTGGGGAAAGTGAATATTTGATCAACGGAAGTGCCTGCCGAAGAAAGGATATTGTAGAACTTTTTTTTGATACAGGAATCGGAAAAGAGGGATATTCGATCATCGGACAGGGACAGATCGAACAGATCTTAAGTGGAAAACCGGAAGAGAGAAGAGAATTATTTGATGAAGCAGCAGGAATTGTTAAATACAAGAAAAACAAGCTGGAAACACAAAAATCTTTGGAAATCGAACGTGAGAATCTGGTACGAGTTACAGATATCTTAACGGAATTGGAACGTCAGGTTGGACCGCTTAAGAAACAGTCAGAACGTGCGAGAGAATATCTGTTGTTAAGAGATCAGTTGAAAGATGAAGATGTGAAGTTGTTCCTGCTTGAGAATCAGAATCTTGAGAAGGAATTAAAAGAGCTGGATGAAAAGATAGAAATCGCTCAGCGGGAGATCAATGAGGCAAATCAGACACTTGCCAAAGCAAAAGAGAAATACGGAAAACAAGAAGAGTTTTTGGATCATTTAAAACAGGAAATCGAAACGATCACTGCTCATATTTCTGAAATGAAGCTTACAAAGCAGAAAAAAGAAGGAAAGATTCAGGTTTTAAATGAACAGATCAATACAGAACATATGCGTGAGAGTATGTATCTGGAGTCTAAGGATAAGCTGTATAAAGATCTGAATGAAAAGAAAGCACAGTTAAAGAGATTTGAGGCAGAGACAGAAGAAATTCGTAAGGAATATGAATCTGTCATGGAACAAAAGATACAAAAAGAAAGCGAAGTTGCATTGTATCAGAAGCAGATTCAGGATCTGGAGAGAGAACAAGAAGAGATTGAAATCCGAGTGAATGCTGTCAGAGAAGGCCGTATGCGGGTGGCTGGAGCGATTGAGCGTTCCCAGACTGTGAAAGAACAGCTAAATGTTCGGATCATAGGACTGGATCATCAGATAGAAGAAATAAAACGGCAGATCAATGATCAGGAAAAAGAAAAAGATTCTTCTAGTCAGAAGATCGAAGAGATCAATGAGAAGAAAAAACGATCTGAGATCGAATGTCATAATGCCAAGAGAATCGAAGAAACATTGATAGCGGAACGCCGTCAGATTCAGGAACAGATGGATCAGAAAAGAGAGAAATATCATAGAGTGCGTTCCAACTATGAAACAATGCGGAATATGGCAGAACGTTATGATGGATATGGATTCGGGATCAAGAAAGTGATGGAACAACAGGCCGTGACATCTGGGATCATTGGAGCTGTTGCGGATATCATTAAAGTGGAAGAAAAATACGAAACAGCGATCGAGACAGCTCTGGGTGGAAGTATTCAGAACATTGTAACGGATACGCAGAAAACAGCGAAGAAGATGATCGAATATCTGAAGAAGAATCGTTATGGAAGAGTTACGTTTTTGCCGCTGGATGCAGTGAAGGGAAAAGAATTTGCAAGGAAAGAAATTCTTTTAGAACCAGGGGTGATCGGGGCAGCCAATCAACTTGTGATCTATGATGAAGTATATAAGGATTTATTTGCATCACTGCTTGGACAGATTCTTGTTGTAAAAGATATGGATGCAGGAATTAAAATTGCAAATAAATATCATCACAGTGTAAGGATTGTAACGCTTGATGGGGATTCCTTAAACCGAGGCGGTGCAATGTCTGGAGGTGCTTTTAAGAATAAGAGCAATCTGCTTGGAAGATCCAGAGAAGTTGAAGAATTAAAGAAGAAGCTGGATCGATGGACGAAAGCAATCACAGAAGATGAAGAAAAATATCTGAAAAATGAAAAAAAAACTCAAAGAATATCAGCAAAATATGATAGACTTAGAGAAAGAGATGCAAGAAATCTCTTTGGAATTAAATACACAGCAGATGTCACAATCTGCGATCAAGCGAAGAAAAGAAGAGCTTGATAATAGGCACGAACAGTTAAGTATACAGAGACAACAACTGGAAGAAGAATTAAGGAATGCGGAAGATGATGCTGACAGACTGCAAGATGAACAGGTAGATCTTGAAAGTGCAAATGAGCAGGATGAAGAAAGGATCAAGGAGATCAGTGAGATACTTGAACATCTTAGAAAACATGCCGAACAGCATGCAATGGAAGTTTCCAAGGTTCATATGCAGTTAAGCAAAGAATCACAGAAGTTAGAATTTCAGGAGAATAATCAGGAGCGAGTAAGATCTGAGATCGAACATCTATCAGAAGAGGTTCAAGAAAATCAGAAAGATACTGGAAGTATCAATGAGAATGTAAAAGCATTAAAACAGCAGATTGGACATTTAAAAGAATCATGCGAAGTAATGGAACGAAAGATCATAGAAGATCAGAACAGGCATCAGAAGATGCAGGAAGAAGTGAAGGAGAAAGAAGTCCTTTATAAGGATATCCTTAAAGAACGCGAAGAGATGCTTGAACGTATCAGTGGATATGACAAAGAAATGTATCGTCTGGAGAGTCAGAGAGAGAATCGCAAAGGAAAGAAAAAAGAGCTTTTGGATTATATGTGGGAGAATTACGAGATCACATATCATCAAGCAAAACAGAGGATCGATCTGGATGAGACGCAGAGCCTTACAAAAGTTAAGGAAACGATCTCTGAGTTAAAAAATAAGATCAAGAACCTTGGACCAGTTAATATCAATGCAGTCGAAGATTATAAAGAAGTTTCCGAACGTTACGAATTTATGCAGAAACAGCATGAAGATATCGTGACAGCAGAAGCACATCTGACAGGTTTGATGGAAGAACTGGAAGACGCGATGCGCCGTCAGTTTAATGCAAAGTTTAAAGACATCAAACGAGTATTTCAGGAAGTATTCGTGGAATTATTCGGTGGTGGAGAAGCAAGATTGGAACTTACAGATGATGATGTATTAGAATCTGGAATTAGGATCATTGCACAGCCTCCAGGAAAGAAACTTCAGAATATGATGCAGTTATCAGGTGGAGAGAAAGCTTTAACAGCGATTTCATTATTATTTGCGATCCAGAATTTAAAACCATCTCCGTTTTGTCTCCTGGATGAGATTGAAGCGGCATTGGATGATTCAAATGTCACAAGATTTGCAAAGTATCTGCATAAACTTACAAAGGATACACAGTTTATCGTGATCACACATCGAAGAGGAACGATGATGGCAGCAGATGTTTTATATGGGATCACGATGCAGGAAAAAGGTATTTCAACTCAGGTTTCTGTAAATTTGATCGAGAATGATTTAGATGAATAAAAGGAGAATGGCTATGTCAGAGAAAAAAGGATTTTTTAAAAGACTTGCACAGGGATTAAGTAAAACAAGAGATAATATTGCCTCAAGTTTTGACTCTATTTTCAGCGGATTTTCTGGAATAGATGAGGATTTTTATGAAGAGCTGGAAGAGATTTTGATCATGAGTGATATGGGAATTGATACAACAATGAATATCATTGAAGATCTGAAGAAAAAAGTAAAAGAAAATAAGATCAAAGAGCCGGAAGAATGCCGACAGCTTTTGATTGATTCTATTAAGGATCAGATGAGACTGGAAGATAGTGCTTATGATTTTATTGATAAAAAGAGTGTCGTTCTTGTCATTGGAGTAAATGGTGTAGGGAAAACAACATCTGTTGGAAAACTTGCAGCATCACTAAAGGACAGGAAAAAAAGTATTACTGGCAGCTGCGGATACATTCCGTGCTGGAGCGATCGAACAGCTCAAAGAATGGTCAAATCGTGCTGGGGTTGATATCATCAGTCAAGCAGAGGGTGCAGATCCTGCGGCTGTTGTATATGATGCGGTAGCAGCAGCAAAAGCAAGAGATGTCGATGTGTTGTTATGTGATACAGCAGGACGTCTTCATAATAAGAAGAATCTGATGAATGAGTTAAGCAAGATTAATCGTATCATCCAAAAAGAATACAGTGAAGCTTATTTAGAGACACTGATCGTCTTAGATGGAACAACTGGACAAAATGCCATGGCACAGGCAAAACAGTTTAAAGAAGCAACAGACATTTCAGGAATTATTTTGACGAAATTAGATGGAACAGCAAAAGGCGGAATCGCGATCGCAATCCAATCAGAACTTGGAATTCCAGTAAAATACATTGGTATTGGGGAACAGGTTGATGATCTTCAGAGATTTGATCCAGATATGTTTGTCAATGCATTATTCGAAAAAGGAGAAGAAAATTAAAATGTTAGAACTAAAAGATTTTGAAGCTGCATATAATAAAGTGCAGGAGGTTGTCCTTCCTACCAAGCTGATCAAAAGTGATTATTTTTCAGATCAGACAGGAAACGATGTTTATCTAAAACCTGAGAACATGCAGTTGACTGGAGCTTACAAGATCCGTGGTGCATATTACAAGATCAGTACATTATCTGAAGAAGAAAAAGCAAAAGGATTGATCACAGCATCTGCTGGAAACCATGCACAGGGTGTTGCATTGGCAGCAGCAAGACAGGGAGTCAAAGCAACGATCGTTATGCCAACAACCACTCCACTGTTAAAGGTTAACAGAACAAAAGATCTTGGAGCAGAAGTGATCCTTCATGGAGATGTTTATGATGAAGCATGTGCACACGCATTAGACCTTGCAGCAGAACATGGATATACATTTGTTCATCCATTTGATGACCCAACGGTTGCAACAGGGCAGGGAACGATCGCAATGGATATCTTTAAAGAACTTCCAACCGTAGATTACATCCTTGTACCAATCGGTGGAGGCGGACTTGCAACAGGTGTTTCAACACTTGCCAAACTGTTAAATCCAAAGATTAAAGTGATCGGTGTAGAACCAGCAGGAGCAGCATGTATGAAAGCTTCATTAGAAGCAGGAAAAGTAGTGTCATGTGATCATGTCAGCACGATCGCAGATGGTACAGCAGTACAGACACCAGGAAAGATCATTTTTCCATATATTCAGGAAAACCTTGATGATATCATCACAGTAGAAGATGAAGAACTGATCCCATGTTTCTTAGACTTGTTAGAAAATCACAAGATGTTAGCAGAAAACTCTGGATTACTAACAATTGCAGCATTAAAACATCTGGATGTTAAGAATAAGAAAGTAGTTTCTATCATCAGTGGTGGAAATATGGATGTCATTACGATCGCATCTTTAGTACAGCATGGATTGATCATGAGAGATCGAATCTTTACGGTATCTGTATTCCTTCCAGACAAACCAGGAGAGTTAAATAAAGTTTCTGATGTGATCGCAGATGCACAGGGAAATATTATCAAACTAGAGCATAACCAGTTCGTAAGTATCAACAGAAATAGTGCGGTAGAACTTACGATCACAATGGAAGCATTCGGTACAGAACATAAAAATAAGATCATTAAATCCTTGAAAAAAGCAGGATATGATCCTAAAATGAGAAATTCTACATCTGTATATTAAATTGCTTGGATGAATTTCACAATATGGATATAAATAGTGCATTAAATATTGTACAATTTGTTGAAATATATGAAAAGATTTGGTATAATAAAGTTAGTGAAACAAACACTTTTTGAACAGCAGATAAACAACCAGAAAGTGGACTAGAAACGAAAGATATTTACAGTACATTGTTCTTTGAATATGAAAATATCTTGTAAGATGACAACGTGTCACATTTTTATTATACCTATAGAAATTAAAGATATGACTATAAAAGCGTAAATAAGCCATTTGCAAGAAGATTGTTCGTGGTTGTTTACGCTTTTTTATTTTATTAGACTTTTTAGTTTCACAAAGAAGTCTTATAAGATAAGATTTTCTGTAAGTGTGGGATTCAATCACAAGAATTCTTTGTTTTGAAGTTTTAAGGAGGAGTTATACTATGAATGAAACTATCAATCGTGAGGATTTGTATTTGTTTCAGACGGGAAAGGCAAGGCAGGCATACCTGACATTTGGATGCCATTATCAGAAGAAGACAAAGACTCACAGATTTACTGTTTGGGCTCCAAATGCAAAGTCAGTCAGTGTCGTAGGTGATTTCAATTTCTGGAATCCTCTTGCGCATCCGATGAAAGGTGACAAAGACGGGATCTATACGATCGAGATTGAAGGACTGAAGAAAGGTGATCTGTATAAATATCATGTAGAAGGCTATGATGGAATCTGCAGATATAAGAGTGATCCCTTTGCATTTTATGCAGAATGCAGACCAGATACAGCTTCGAAAGTCTGGGATTTCGATGATTTTAAATGGTCTGATAAACGTTTTATCAATCAGAGAAAGAAACGCCAGGCATTAGATCAGCCAATGTCTATCTATGAGCTGCATCTTGGAACATGGAGAATGCCGCAGGAAGAAGAGAGAGAATTTTATAATTATCGTGAGATCGCGGACATGCTGATCCCTTATCTTGGAGAGATGGGATATACACATGTTGAACTGATGCCGATCACAGAATATCCATATGATCTTTCTTGGGGATATCAGGTAACAGGATATTACGGCGTAACATCAAGATATGGAACACCAGAAGATTTCAATTATATGATCAATGAGTTACATAAAGCAGGGATCAGTGTCATCCTTGACTGGGTTCCAGCACATTTTCCAAGAGACGAGCATGGACTGGCAATGTTTGATGGAACACATATTTATGATCACGAAGATCCAAGAAAGGGAAGCCAGCCTGACTGGGGAACCTTATTATTTAACTATGGGAAACCAGAAGTACAGAGCTTCTTGATCTCAAGTGCGATGTTCTTTGCAGATGTTTATCATATCGATGGAATCCGTATTGATGCTGTATCTGCAATGTTATATCTTGACTTTGGAAAACAGGAAGGCGAATATGTGCCGAATGAAGATGGAACCAATATCAACTATGAAGCAGTTGATTTCCTTCGCAATCTAAACGAAGCACTTCGTACAACACATGAGGGATTCTTGACGATCGCAGAAGAATCAACAGCATATCCAAAGGTAACGAGTGATGTTGATGATCCGGAAGGACTTGGATTTGTTTACAAGTGGAATATGGGATATATGCATGATACTCTTTACTATATGGAACTTGATCCATTGTATCGTAAGGATAATCATGGAGCGATCATTTTCTCTATGGACTATGCTTACAGTGAGAATTACATTCTTCCATATTCACATGATGAGGTTGTTCATGGCAAAGGTTCTATGATCAATAAGATGTATGGTGCATATGATGAGAAGTTTGCTTCACTGCGAACATTATATGGATTTACCATGGCACATCCAGGAAAGAAATTATTATTTATGGGTGGAGAATTCGCCCAATTTGTAGAATGGAGAGACAAAGAACAGCTTGACTGGTTCTTGATCGATCAGTATGAGATGCATGATTCTTTCCACAAATATGTAGCTAAACTAAATGAGATTTACAAATCTGAACCGGCATTATATGAATTAGATCAGGATCCAGCAGGATTTGAATGGTGCTTGCAACGTGATGCAGACCACAGTGTTGTAGCATTTATACGAAAGAATAAGAAGGGCAGAGGAAGAAAACAACAACAGATTCTTTGTGTCTGCAATTTTACACCGATGGAATGGGATAAATACAAGGTTCCATTACCAAAGAAATCAAAACTTACGAAGATCTTAGACAGCAGTGAGCTTGATTTTGGTGGAGATGGAGATGTTTCCGAATCTAAAGTTTCAACGAAGAGGGTGAAAGTACCATCTGAAGGAAAGAAAGCTGTTTACCAACAGGCAGCAGAAATTTCCTTAAAACCACTAAGTGTTGTTTACTATAAGATCGAGGAAGTGGAGACAAAACCACGAAAGAGTGCAGCAAAGAAGGCAGAGCCGGCAAAGAAAGCCACTGCAAAGAAAGCAGAGCCAGCAAAGAAGGCAGCACAGGAGAAGAAAACAGAAGCTGTGAAGAAAACAGTAGAGAAAAAGCTGGAAGTTACAAAGAAAGTAACAAAAGAAGAGGCGCCGGAGACTAAGAAAGACACTCCAAAAAAAGAAGATATAAAGGTAACAAAGCAAACAACAGAGAAAGAAGAGGAACAGCCAAAAAAAAGAACAAGCAAGACAAGAAGAACAAAAAAGAATAATGATCAAGGTGTAAAATAAAGGAGGACAAAGAGCTATGATTAACAAAAAAGAAATCGTTGCGATGCTGCTTGCAGGGGGACAAGGAAGCAGATTGTTCGCATTAACTCAGAAGAAAGCAAAACCAGCCGTATCCTATGGTGGAAAATATAAGATCATTGACTTCCCACTGTCAAACTGTACAAACTCAGGAATTGACACAGTCGGAGTTTTAACACAGTATGAACCACTGGAGTTAAATGCATATATTGGTACTGGAGGATTCTGGGATCTTGACAGCTTAAACGGAGGTGCTTATGTTTTACCTCCATATATGAAGGGAGAAACAGGTAACTGGTACCGTGGAACGGCAGATGCGATTTATCAGAACATCAATTTCATTGATAATTTTGATCCAGATCATATCATTGTATTATCTGGTGACCAGATCTGTACCATGGATTATGACAAGATGCTTCAGTATCATAAAGAGAAAGGTGCAGATTGTACGATCTCAGTTCTGAATGTAACTTATGAAGAAGCAAAACGTTTTGGAATCATGAATACAGATGAAGATGAACGTATTTATGAATTCGAAGAAAAACCAGCAGAACCAAAGAGTACAAAAGCTTCTATGGGTATCTATATCTTTAAATGGAAACTGATCCGTCAGTATCTGATCGATGATGGAAATGATCCAGAGTCAGAACACGATTTTGGTAAGAACATTATTCCAAGAATGTTAGAAGATGGAAGAAAGATGTATGCTTACTCATTTGATGGATACTGGAGAGATGTAGGAACGATCGACAGTTTATGGGAAGCTAATATGGAACTTCTGGATGAAAATCCTCAGATTGACTTAAATGATGATAAGATGAGAATCTACACAAGAAACTTCTCATTACCTCCTCATTATATAGCACCAGGTGCATCTGTTAAGAATTCTATTCTTGCCGATGGATGTGTTATTGAAGGTGAAGTAGAGAACTGTGTCATCCATTCTGGTGTTAAGATCGGAAAAGGCAGTGTAGTTAAGAACAGTGTGATCATGAAAGATACTGTTGTAAGAACAGACTGTCAGATCGACAAAGCACTGATCGATGAAGAAGTAGTCATCGAGCAGGGATGCAAGGTTGGAGAAGGAAATAATGTAACTGTAATCGGATATCATTGTGTTGCATTAGAGAATGCGACTGTTGAAGACGGAGCAATGATCTACCCAGATACCATCTTACACTAGGAGGATTGAAGATATGGATAAACAGATGTTAGGTATTATCAATGCAGGAGAAGAAAATAGAAAATTAAAAGACCTTGTACGCTCCAGAAGTTTATCAGCACTTCCGGTTGGTGGACGTTATCGTACAGTTGACTTTATGTTAAGTAACATGGTAAATGCAGGGATTAAGAATGTAGGATTATTAACAAGAAGAAATTACGATTCACTGTTGAGCCATGTGAATTCAGGAAAATACTGGGGATTAAACAAAAAACGTGGAGGATTATATATCTTCCCACCATATATTAATGATGCATCTCCATCCGGAGAATACGCAAGTGTTATGGATGGACTTCGTGGAACACTTGGATTTTTAAAGAAAGCAAAAGAAAAATATGTATTATTAGGACGTTCTTATGTGATCTGTAATGCAGATTTTCAGGATATGTTAGATAAACATATCAAATCTGGAGCAGATATCACACTGATGTATTTTGATAATAGTGATGATTCAACGAACTGCGATTATGATGGAGTTTATTTAAAAACAGATGAAGACGATAAAGTTCTTGATATGTGCTATTCTGAAGGAAAACATCGTTCAAATAAGAAGAGCATGGATGCTTATATCATGAAGACAACATTATTGATCGATTTTATTGAGACAGCGATCGCACATAATAAGAAACACTTTTTCTTTGATGTTATCGTTCCAAACTTCGATCGTCTTGTAATTCAGGGATATGAATATAAAGGATATGTAGGATGTATTACATCTTTAGAAGCATATTACAATGTAAATATGGATATGTTAAAACCAGATGTTTACAAAGAATTATTCTTGGGTAATAGAAGAATTTACACAAAATCTGCCGATGGAGCACCAGCAAAATACGGACCAAATGCGAAAGTCAGCAACAGCCTGATCAGTAGTGGATGTGAGATTGATGGTGAAGTTGAAAACTCTGTCATCTTCCGTGGATCACAGATTGCAGAGGGAGCTGTGATCAAGAATTCTGTTGTTATGGCAGAAGGATTTATCGCACCACAGGCAGAGATCAACCATACAATTTTAGACCGACACGTAAAAGTTTATTCAAATGCACACTTATCAGGATCATCAAACCATCCAGTATTTATTCCGAAAGGAGCAAGTGTTAATGAGTAATAACAATTCACTGAAAGTGCTGCTTGCAGGGGCAGAGTGTGCACCATTTGTGAAGCTTGGAGGGCTAGCAGATGTTATGGGAACCCTTCCAAAGGAATTGAATCAGATCGGTGCGGATGCCCGTGTGATCATGCCGTTTCATAGTCAGATGAAAGGGAAATATGGCGCACAGACAAGACATCTGGCAGATTTCAACATCAATTTTAGTGGTGGGGAAACATATGTAGGTGTAGAAGAACTGGTTTATAATGAAGTTACATATTATCTGATCGATAATGAAGGATTTTTTGGTGATGCGGTATATCGTGGTGGACTTGCAGAAGGAGAGCAGTATGCTTTCTTCTGCCGTGCCGTGATCGAAGCAGCAAGCCGTATTGGATTTATTCCAGACGTCATCCATTGCAATGACTGGCAGACAGGTCTGATCCCTATCTTACTCCGCACACAGTACGGACATTGGGATATTGGACATGCAAAGACGATCTTTACGATCCATAATATGATGTATCAAGGAGAATTTGGTTTCGATCAGTTTGAACATTGGTTAGGAATCGATCCAAAGTATGACACACCAGAATTTATGCATAACTATGAATGTGCAAGTTTCATGAAAGCAGCACTTGTGTTTGCAGATCGTTTAAGCACAGTAAGTCCAACTTATGCACAGGAGATTCGTGATCCAGCATTTGCATACCGTCAGGAAGGTATCTTAAATGCGAGAGCAGGAGATACATGGGGAATCTTAAATGGAATGAATCAGGAAGAATTTAATCCAGAGACAGATCCATTGATTCCATATCATTTTAACAAAGATGATCTTTCTGGAAAGAAGAAAGATAAACAGGAACTGATCAAGGCTCTTGGATTATCGATCACACCAGGAGTTCCGATCATCGGTATGGTTACAAGATTAACAGAGCAGAAAGGTCTGGATCTTGTGAAATACATGTTGGATGAGATCATGTGTACAGAGAATGTCGCATTTGTCATTCTCGGAACGGGTGATTATGAATATGAGGAATTTTTCCGTTACATGGAAGAAAAATACAAAGGAAGAGTATGCTCATATATCGCATATGATAATGCAGTTGCACACCAGATTTATGCAGGAAGTGATCTCTTCTTAATGCCATCCAAATTTGAACCATGTGGAATCTCTCAGATGATCGCACTTCGTTATGGAACACTTCCAATCGTACGTGAGACAGGTGGACTTCGTGATACAGTACAAAGTTACAATGAATACGAGGACACAGGAAATGGATTCTCATTTGCAAACTACAATGCACATGAGATGCTGGGAGCAATCCGTTATGCATTACAGACATTGCAGAGTCCAAAGAGAAAACATGGATTGATCCAAAGAGCGATGGAATCCGATAACAGTTTTGCAAAATCTGCAAAGATTTATCTTGATATGTATAATAGTGTATTATAAATTCAAAAGAAGAATGGGCATCTTATTTTAAGATGCCCATTCTTCATAAAGACAAAAAATGAGATAAATTTACAGGTCAAAGATAAATGACTAGAAAAGGAGGCTTAGATCACAATGGACTATATGGACAGCAATAAGATCGGACAACGGATCGAGAATAAATTAATTCATGCACTTGGAAGAACGATCAGTGAGGCAACAAATGATGAGATCTATAAGGCAGCAGCGGAGTGTATCAGGGATGATATCATGATATCCTGGGCAGACAGCAGAAAAAGGGTACAAGAGCAGGGAGTTAAGAAACTTACTATATGTCAGCCGAATTTTTGATGGGAAGGGCATTTTCTAATAATCTGATCAGTCAAGGATTATAATGAGGCATATCGGGAAGCATTCTGGGAGATGGGACTTGATTTTGATAAGATCACGGATGAAGAAAATGATGCAGGACTTGGAAATGGAGGACTAGGACGACTGGCAGCATGTTTTTGGATCACTTTCTACGATGGAACTTCCAGTACTCGGATGCGGGATCCGATATGAATATGGAATGTTTCGTCAGAAAATTGTAGATGGAACGCAGATTGAGATGGAAGATGACTGGTTAAGAGATGGAAATGTTTGGGAGATCGAGCGCCCGGAATTAAGTGTGGAAGTACATTTTAATGGAACGATTCAGGAAAACTGGACAGAGAATGGATTAAAGATTGAACATAAAGATTATAATACCGTCATTGCAGTCCCATATGATGTACCGATCATTGGATACAAGACTAAGACGCCAGCAACTCTTCGTCTGTGGAGTGCCAGAAGCAAGCGGCGGTTCGATTTTCATTCGTTTAATGAAGGAATCTATGATAAAGCGATGGCAGACCAGACATTTGCAGAAGCAATCTCGAAAGTCTTATATCCGTCAGATGATCATATGCAGGGTAAAATGCTGCGTTTAAAACAGTTTTATTTTCTGGCATCTGCAACGATGCAGTCGATGATCAAGAGACATAAAGCAGTATTTGATGATCTGAACTCCTTGCCAGAACATGTTGTCATTCAGATCAATGAGACACATCCGGCATTGGCGATGCCAGAACTTATGAGGATCTTGATGGATGAAGAAGATTTTGGATGGGATGAGGCATATGGTATGGTCAAGAAGATATTTCATTATACGAATCATACGATCATGACAGAAGCAATGGAATGTTGGGATGAGAATATGTTTCGTTTACTGCTTCCAAGAATCTATCAGATCATTTGCGCGATCAATGAGAAATACTGTCAGAAACTTTCCGTATATTACAGCAAGGAAGAAGAAAAGATCGCACAGATGGCAGTGATCGGAAACAATGAGATCCGCATGGCAAACCTATGCGTAGCTCTTTGCCGCAGGATCAATGGTGTTTCAAATCTTCACGCTGATATTTTAAAAACGAGGATTTTTAAAGGATCTTATCAGATCTTTCCACAAAAATATCTTGCGATCACAAATGGGATCACACACAGACGCTGGTTAGCACTGGCCAATCAGGGGCTATATCATCTGGTAAGAGAGTATGTGAAAGGGGATATTTTAAAGGATTACCGTCTGTTTGAACAGATCCTTCCATATAAAGATGACAAAGAATTTTGTAAAAATATGAGAAGGTCAAACGAAATAATAAGATC